>Ga0308019_10000398_pt1 | contig 27297 bp, 32 predicted proteins | sample Neamet284_FD_203135 | JGI IMG/M metagenome (GOLD analysis project Ga0308019, IMG submission 203135) | Marine microbial communities from water near the shore, Antarctic Ocean - #284 | ecosystem: Environmental > Aquatic > Marine > Unclassified | place: Southern Ocean | collected 2014-10-01
GTCCTTCCCCCACTAGAACTTTCTATAGCACTTTCAAGCATCTCTGCTCTAAGTGGATGCATGCATCTAAATGATATGTCTTCGAGCTCGGCCCTGATATCCTGCATACCAACCCTTAGGGCTAGAGGGCCATATAGCTCAAGAGTTTCTTTTGATTTTATAATTTGCTTAGCTCTTGGAAGATTTTCTATTGTTCTCATATTATGTAAACGGTCACAAAGCTTAACTAAAATTACTCTTACATCATGAGCCATAGCTAAAGCCATTTTTTGCAAGTTATTCGCATCTCTCTCTAATCTATCAGTAATATTTAGATTACTTAACTTACTAACGCCATCTACTATATTGGCAACATCGTCCCCAAATAACTTAATTAGATTATTTTTTTGCACATCACAGTCTTCCAGAACATCGTGCATTAAAGCTGCGCAAATAGAATCAACGTCCATTTTTAGTTCGAGTAAAATATTAGATACAGCTACTGGATGAGAGATATAAGGAGTTCCATCTTTTCTAAGCTGCCCATCATGAGCATGAAAAGCAAAGTTATAAGCTAGTTGAATTTTCTTAAGTTCTTTGTCGTTAAGATAGGCTTTGGTAGCCTTATAGGTGGGATTGGGGAGTTTTAGAAGTTCACTGTCAGCGAAGTCCTTCAATAAATGAGCTTGGAGAACCTTTTTATTCAAAATAGCTCTCCGAAATTCATCTAACCAATAGTATCTGTTTCTTGGTTGCCTGGAACTGCAAATTCATCTAACAGGACATCTTCTTCCAAAGTTCTCTCAAGAGTCTCTTTATCTAATAGTCCTGCTTCAATTTCTCTTAAAGCAACAAGGGTTGGTTTGTCATTATCCCATTCAACAAGAGGGTCTCTGCTTGTGGTAGCAAGCTGACGAGCTCTTTTTGAAGCCATAATAATTAGATCAAATCTACTTGGTATTTTCTCTAAACAATCTTCAACTGTAATTCTAGCCATATAATTTCTCCTAGGGCGTGTATTCTAAGGGCTAACTACCCATTAAGACAACAAATCTCTTAAGATTTTTTCATTATTATCGTCAGGCTCAGCTAAATCCCCATCAATTATGATGGCAGAAAGGGCTTTACATGCTGAATCAAAATCATCATTCAAAATCTTATAGTCAAAATCTTTAGCGTGTTCTAGCTCTTTTATTGCATTATTGAGTCTCTTATCAATAACCTCATCTGAATCCAATCCTCTTTTAACTAATCTGGACTTGAGTTCAGCCATACTTGGAGGAACTATAAAGATAGAAGTATTTTCTATGCCAGCTCTTTGAATTTGTTTAAATCCCTGAACGTCAATATCTAAAATAATATTTATTCCATGATTAACTCTATATTCAATATAAGATCTTGGTGTCCCGTATTGATGGTCGTGGACTTCAGCATTTTCAATAAATGCATGCTTATCTTTCTTGAGGGAATTAAATTCATCGTTAGACATAAAGAAATAATGCTTACCATTCTCCTCTCCATCTCGAGGCGATCTTGTTGTGGCAGAAATAGAGAGCTCTACATTGTCAAATGATTGAGTGATATAGCCAATCAAAGAGGATTTTCCCGCTCCAGATGGAGCAGATATAACGTATAACTTACCTTTATCTTTATTATTCAATATTCTGTGCCTGTTCTCGCATTTCTTCTACTGAAAGTTTCATATCTAATGCGATTTGTTTATATTTTGGTTGATCTAATTTTACAGATAAAGTGCTCGTTTCTCTAAACAACTCTTGCAGAATAAAATCAATCTTTTTCCCGCTAGATCTTGAGCTGGAGAGTTCTTTTTTAAGTGAGACAGAGTGAAAATTAATTCTTTCAATTTCCTCTGCAACATCATGCTTTAAAACTAATATAGCGACCTCTTGTTCTAACCTCGAACTATCTAGATTCTTAGTAAGATTTTGAATTTTGTCTCTTAAGTTATCGGATCGTTTTTTGGTTAAGCTTTTATTTAGCTTAGATAGTTTTAATGTACTCTTTTCGATATTGGTGATCTTTGATAAAAAGATTTTTTCAATTTTAGAACCCTCTGATGATCTGCTAGTGAGAAGTTGATCTAAAGATTCAATAAAAACTTTTTTTATTAGTTTTTGATCAATGGATATATTATGTTTAGATTGAACTATGCCAGGCATATCCTTAATGTCTGAAAAGTTAATATTGTCAGTGTTTATATTTGGAATATCTTTAATAGAATTTATTAGATTTTCTAATGAGGCTTGATTAATACTGTAAGAATTTGTAGATGGGAAATCTAATCTAAATCTAACATCAACACTTCCTCTTTGTATTTTTTTTGATAGAGAATTTCGTACAAAAACATCCAACTGATTATTGAGGTCATTGGGTTTTGTTGATACTTCAAGAAATCTATGATTAACCGTTTTAATTTCGCAATAAATCTCTATTTCCTTCTCAGAATACCTAGAAGATCCAAAACCTGTCATGCTATTTGTCATATGTTTATTGTATTTGTCTTGATGTTGAAGTGCTAGGTAAATTAGTCAAATAGCAGTCCAAAGCTCTTTAATTTTGTGTTACCAATACATCTCTCTGAAGGTATTAGATTCATATCTTCAGAACAATTGAAAGTATTTAAATCTAATGACTGTTCGTCAATATCAATAAAAAATTTAATAGCCTTGGCTGCATTATTTCTGTGTAGTTTATTGAAAGGCAGTTTTATAGATTTCTCATCATACAAGCCTGAGAATCTTAAAATAGTTAATTTATTTCCAAAAAAGGATTTCAACAGCTCTTCATATTCTTTAATAATAGTCCCTCGATAATCTGAAGGCATGGGAGTAATTTCTTCATTCAAAATTCCAATTTGATCAGCGCCGTAAACTCTTGTTGAAGATATCGCTATAATTTTTTTATATTGCGTTAATGTTAACGATTTTTTGATATTAGAGACGGATTTTATAAAGCCATCTATATAGCCATTTTCATTTCTTTCGCTGGGCTTTGGAATAATGATAATTGAATCAAAGGATATATCCTTAAGATCAAATAATTTCTCTGAGAGCCAGTCCCATTGATATGAAAAAACATTCTCTTGCTCAGCAGCACTTCTACTAAGAGTATACAAAGAGATATTGCGGTTATCGAGATATGATTTTAGCCTGCTTCCAATATCTCCATAACCAATGATAAGGATATTTTTATGCATTCTGTAATTTAACATATGATCCAGAGAAGAGCCTCTGGATCATATAAGTTTTAAGATTCTTAAAAGAAAATGCCGTTAAGTGGTAGAAGTGAAGATATAACAAGACTCACCATTGCCATAACATTAATTAAAATGTTCATTGCAGGTCCGGAGGTATCTTTGAACGGATCTCCAACAGTATCTCCAACTACTACAGCGGAATGAGTATCAGAACCTTTTCCACCCAGGTTACCTTTTTCTACATACTTCTTAGCGTTATCCCATGCTCCACCAGCATTAGCCATAAATAGAGCTAAAGCTACGCAACCTAAAAGACCACCGGCTAGCATGCCTCCAAGTGCAATTGCACCTAGGCCAAAACCAACCACTGCTGGCATAGCAACAGCTATAACTCCAGGTAGCATCATTTTTTTAAGCGCTGCTTCGGTAGCAATTTGAACACATTTTTCTGAATCCGGATCAGCAGTACCTTCCATTAATCCTGGAATTTCTCTAAATTGTCTTCTAATCTCATTAATCATTTCAAAAGCAGCATCACCAACTGCTGTCATAGTTATTGAAGATATTAAGAAAGGTATACATATACCAATAAACATACCCACAAGAACCATAGGATCAGTAAGAGAAAGAGAGAAAGCATCTCCATACTTTAGAGAAACTTGAGCTGAATAAGCTGAAATAATTGCAAGAGCTGCTAATGCTGCCGCTCCAATTGCAAAGCCTTTTCCTATTGCTGCAGTTGTATTACCTAACTCATCCAATGAATCAGTTATATCTCTAACTTCCTTACCCATGCCTGACATTTCAGCAATTCCACCTGCATTATCAGCAACTGGACCATAAGCATCAATTGCCATAGTAATTCCAACAGTAGAGAGCATTCCTACAGCTGCTATACCAACTCCGTAAACACCTGTTATTCCAGCACTACTTGCTAATGAAGTAGAGACTAAAATAATAGTAGCTAAAATAATAATAGGTATAACTACAGATTGCATTCCAACAGCTAGTCCTGAAATCATAACTGTTGCAGCTCCTGTTTCGCCTGATTCAGCAATCTTTTTCACAGGATTACCACCAGTATAATATTCTGTTATTAACCCAATAAGTACGCCTCCGACAGCTCCTGAAATAACACAATATAGAACTTCTAAAGGAAGACTCATGTGTTGAATTAAGAAATAAGCCATAACTACAAAAATTACAGGTGCTAGTAGCGTTCCTGATCTAAGCGCGCTAGCTGGCTCTTTAGCTGATGCAAGTTTAACAATGAAGATTCCCATGATAGATGCTATCAAACCAACAGAGGCAAGTGCCAAAGGTAACATCATTAAGTTTTCAGAATCTGCAGATTGAATAGTGTATGCAATAGCTATAGTAGCAATCATTGACCCGCAATATGATTCAAAAATATCTGAACCCATTCCAGCAACATCACCAACATTGTCTCCAACATTGTCAGCTATAACACCAGGATTTCTGGGATCATCTTCTGGTATCCCAACTTCTATCTTACCTACGAGATCAGCTCCGACATCGGCACTCTTTGTAAATATGCCTCCGCCGACTCTTGAAAATAAAGCTACAACCGATGCTCCCATTCCAAAACCCTCTAAGGCATGAACATGTGAACCGCCATCGAATGCATAAAAGTAATATAAGCCGCCCAAACCAATTAATCCTAGAGAAGCGACACATAGCCCCATTACAGATCCACCGTAGAATGAGACAGATAAAGCTGCTGCTGCACCATCTTTCTGAGCAGCTGTTGCAGTTCTAACATTCGCTTTAGTGGCTGCGTACATTCCAATGAAACCTGCTAAAGAAGAACAAGCTGCGCCAACTACAACTGCAATAGCAGTTTCAGTTCCCAGAAAAATCTGAGATAAAATAACTAGAACAACAATGAAAACAGTTAAGTATTTATATTCGGTCTTCATGAAAGCTAAAGCTCCAGCATGAATTTGATCTCCAATTTTTTTAACCTTATCCTCTCCATCTGGATATCTCATAACAAGCAAATAAACCACAAAAGCAGCTATCATGCCAAGTACGCCTAATAAAGGCGGGAAAAGTGCAATATTCATACAATGTAACCCCAAAAATTTTGAAAGAAGCATTCTATCAAAATATTATAAAAAAAAACGTATATCTTTAATCTATTTATTAAAAATATCTTTATCTAAAAGACCTTCTGACTCAGCCACTATGCAAGCAATTGCTGCATCACCAGTAACATTGACTGATGTTCGTAACATATCAAGTATTCTATCTACAGCGAGAATGATTCCTATAGCCTCAAGTGGAAGGCCAAACTGTTGAAGAATAATAACAAGGGTAATAGTTCCAGCTGAAGGAACTGCAGCAGTCCCTATAGAAGTAACTACTGCCAAAATAACCACTTGGACATACTGAAAAAGGGTTAAATCAATGCCAGACATCTGGGCAATAAAGATAGTTGCCATACCTTGCATGATCGCAGTCCCATCCATATTTATAGTAGCTCCAACGGGAATTACAAAAGATGCAACATTCTTGTTAACACCCAGATCATCTTGAACTGTTTTTAATGTTACGGGAATGGTTGCGGCACTTGATGATGTTGAAAAGGCAAAAATTGCGACTTCTTTCATTTTTTTGAAGAAGGTCCAAATATTAAGATTTGTAAATATTTTTAAAATTAAAGAGTAGGTAACAAAGGCATGAATTATGAGAACTGAAATTAATAAAATAACGTACTTAAATGCTTCCTGAAAAATATCTAATCCATCAGCAATGACAAACTTTCCAATTAAACAGAATACTCCGATTGGAGCGAACGAAATGACCATGATCACAAGCTGCATAAATACTGTATTTAACTTCTCAAACGCCTCACTAAAATTTCCAGTGAGATGGTTTGTTTTGTTTAAAGCTAAGCCAAATAAAATACTAAAGAAAACAACAGCTAACATCTGGTTTTGAGCCATCGCTTCAATAATATTTGATGGAAAAATGTCTAGAATTGTTTCGTATATCCCCTGACCTTCTGGAAGATTTTCTGGAGGTGCAATATTTGAAGAATACCCCGCTCCTGGTTTAAATATTGAACCTACTATTAATGACAGACTTACGGCAATTGCTGTTGTGGATAAATATAAGGTAATTGTTTTAAAAGTAATATTCCCCAAACTTGTCATGCTAGTAAGAGAAGAGATTCCTGATACAAGCGAGAAAAACACTAGAGGAACAATCAAAAGCTTTAATAGATTAACAAAAATTGCACTGCCTAAATTAAATACATATACCTTTATAAAGGTAATTAGACTTGCAGGGAAAATATTTAAATAAAAGAACATTGACCCAACCAAAAAGCCAAGAAACATTCCTAGTAATATATTTCTGGTAAGATTTTTGGGTGTTTCAATCATTATATCTCTATCATATCAAAATCTTCCTTACCTACACCACATTCTGGGCATAACCAATCCTCTGGGACATCTTCCCATTTAGTTCCTGGCTCAATACCATCATCAGGCCATCCAAGAGCCTCGTCATAGATTAGTCCACAAACTATACATTCCAACTTTTTAAATTCAGTATCCATATTAAATATTTTAGAAAAATTAACTTTTAAATTTTAAAAACTTCGACGGTATAATATCAGATTTAAACGGTTTAATTAATGCAGCTTGAACAAATATCATCATGGGATACTTTTAACAAAATTAAGTTACAAGTAAGCGACGAAATAAAATCTTGGTTGCTTGAGAAAGGACCAATAACAAAAAGAATTAAGTTCGTAAAAAAATTTAGATTGGAACTATTACAAGATGAAATATCTGAGGTTGATAAAGTAGAAAAAGCTTTTATTAATTCTAAATCAAGAAAGATTAGAGTGAGAGAGGTTGTATTATATGGAAATACTAAACCTATGGTTTTTGCTAGAACAATAATACCGAACACAACCATAGAGAAAGGTTTTGCTAAGCTAGGCACATTAGGCAAAAGTCCGCTTGGAGATATTTTATTTAAAAAAGATATATTCACAAAAGATAAGGTTGTGTATGCATCATTCAAGTATAAAAAGAGAACATTTTGGGGAAGAAAAACTAAATATACTGTTAAAAATTTGCCTTTTTCAGTCATGGAAGTTTTTCTTGTTAAGTAATAAAGAGGAGTATAAAAATTAAAAAATTTCTAGAGCTAGCAAGACTGGATAAACCAATTGGTATATTTCTATTGCTATGGCCATCTTTGCTAGGACTTCTTCTTGCTGGACTTGAAACGAACATTGAATTTAAGAATGTGTTAATTGTTATTTTAGGATCAATACTAGTGAGATCTTGTGGCTGTGTTATTAACGATATAAGTGACTATAAGTTTGATAGGTTGGTAAAGAGAACTGCGGGAAGACCTATTGCAACTGGAGTTGTTAGTTTGCTAGAAGCCTGGGTATTTTTTATATTTCTTGGCTGTTTGTCATTAGGCTTACTATCTTTAACACCACATTTAACTTTAAAGATTTCAGCTTTATGCGCCCTCCTAATTGCAATATACCCAATGGCGAAAAGATTTATTAAAGCTCCTCAGTTTGTCTTAGGTATAACATTTGGATCAGGAGTCATTATTTCGCATTCACTTCAATCTGATAGCTTTTCTTTATCATTGTTGATACTTTATTTTGGAGTCGTGGCATGGATAATTAGTTTTGATACTTTTTATGCTTTAGAGGATATTGAAGATGATAGGAAGCTTGGAATTAACTCTACGGCAATTTTATGGGGAGACAACGCAATAACCATCGCAAAATATCTACATTATATTTTTTATACATCACTCGTACTTATTGCTTATATCAATGAATTTTCTCTATTTTTTATTCCGATAATTATTACGCTTGTTGCAATGCATTACTACCAGATGAAACTTGTTGCTGATAAAAAATATCTAGATTCATTTAAATTTAATAACTGGATTGGAATAGTTTCAGTGATAAGTTTTGTCTCAGAGGTTTATATTTTTTAAATTTCTTCATATGACTATAAAAAATAAATTCCTAAAAAATATTTCAGATACTCATGGAGAAGATCTTAAGAAAATATTAGGCAAAGAAGATTCTCCATTTATTTCATTTGAGTTTCTTGATGCCTTAGAAAAGAGTATGTGTGTAGGAGATTTATCAGGCTGGCAGCCAAAACATTTAAGCATATTTAATGAGAATAAACTGTCAGGTTTTATGCCTCTTTATTTGAAAGATAATAGTCAGGGTGAATTTGTATTTGACCATCAATGGTCATACGCTCTGAATAGAGCTGGAAGGCATTATTATCCCAAGCTTATCAGTGCAATACCCTTTACTCCATGTGAAACAAAGAAATTTATCTACGAAGACGTGCTCGATGAAACTCATTTTATCAATCCAACAAAAGAATTAATGAGAGAAGAGAGCATTGAATCATGGCATATACTTTTTCCAAATCCAGAAATAAAAAATCTCCTTTTAAGCAATGATTTTATAGAGAGAAGTGGCTATAGATTTGTCTGGAATAATAAAAACTACGCTGACTTTGGGCATTTCCTAGAGATATTCACATCCAGGCAAAGAAAGAATATAAAGGCAGAAAGAAAAAAAATAAATAATCTTGATATATCTTTTACAGTCAAAGATAGTGAAAATTTGGAAGAACAAGACTGGAATACATTTTATAAGTTTTATAAAAATACCTACTCGGAAAGAATGCAGGCACCTTATTTAAATATAGAATTTTTTAAGTTAGTTCATAAACATAGATCGTCTTTAAAACCTGTTCTTTTCTTTGCTGAGCATGGCGGGGAAAAAATTGCAGGATCCTTGTGCTTTCAAGGTGAGGATACTTTATATGGAAGGCACTGGGGTGCTTCAAAGGATATAGACAGCCTTCATTTTGAATGTTGCTACTATCAAGGAATAGACTATTGCATAGAAAAGGGTATTCAATTTTTTGATCCAGGCGTGCAAGGTGAACATAAAATAAGAAGAGGGTTTGAGCCAAAAAAAAGTAACTCCTATCACTTTATTCTTAAAGAAGATTTTAGAGAGGCTATAAGGGCTTTTTGTTCAGAGGAAGCTAAATCTATTGATAACTATTTAACTGCTTGTGATGAATATACACCGATTAAAAAAGAATATAGAATTTAGTAATGCTAAGAACTTTACCTACAACCTCTCATCATATTGCTATTTGCGAAGGTAATTTTTTGAGACTTTCCCGACTCCTTAATAAGTTTTCTCAAGAGAAATATGCCTTTGAGACCGTGAATCCGAACTCATCACATTTAGATATAAAATTCTTAGTGCTTAACAAAACAAAGCATACGGTTCTGCTCGAAGCCAGACAGAGTAAAGTTGGAAAAAATACACTTAATAATTTTACTATAAGAATTCAGGTAAGCTTGGATGCGAAACTTGCTGAGGTTACTTCCTACCAGGGAGAAAAACCAATTCCTTTTTTTATAAAGAAATCAAAAATTCAATCCTATGATGAAAAAATGCAACAAAATAGATTTCTTACAGAATGGTTAGAAAGTATATTTATATCAGGAATATCTCCAAAGGAAAATATTAAAGATATTATTAAGAATGACTAAAACCATTCTATATCTTCATGGGTTTAAATCTTCATCAGAGTCTTCAAAAGCTCAAGATATAAAACATTTTATAGCGAAGAATACTAAAAAAACTAAGATTATTATTCCAGATCTAGATGATAATTTTCAAAATGCTCATAATCAAATAGAAGAACTTATTAGGGTATCTGGATCAGATATTGTTTTTATGGGAAGTTCTTTAGGGGGATACTATGCCTCCTATTTTTCACAAAAACTTAAAAAAAAGGCTGTTCTGATAAATCCAGCCGTGTACCCATTAGAAGATTTTGAAGTGCATTTGGGAGAGAATGAAAACTATACAAGCGGAAATAAATTTACTATTACTAGTAAGGAAATTGATTTTATAAGAACACTTAGTTTCAAAAAATTACCAATACCTAACGATCTTCTTATCTTAATGGAATCAGGAGACGAGATTTTAAATTATAAAAAAAGTGCATCCTATTTTTCTGGTGCCCATATTGATATTTTATTTGGTGGAGATCACTCATATTCATCATTTAAAACTAAGTTTAATAAAATTCAAAAATTTCTAGATATCAAATAAAAGCACATAATTAGTGCATTAATACATATATTGCTCATTATTGGTGCATAATAAGTTCATATTTTGTGCAAATAGGAGTATTTAATATGGCATGTAAATTGCATGTTATATAATAGTAAACATAAATTTTAGGAGAACTAATGTCAGAATATAAAACTTACGAATATGTATGGCTAGACGGCTATCAACCAGAATCTTCAATGAGAAGTAAGGTCAAAGCTACTGATGCGGATACCGCGCCTGATTGGTCTTTTGATGGCTCATCAACTAAACAAGCTGAAGGTGGAAGCTCGGACTGTCTGTTAATTCCAGTTCAGACTTATGCAAACCCTCACGGGCATGATTTGGTAATGACACAAGTTCAGTCTTCAGATCACACTACTCATTCTACTAACTACAGAGCTGCAGCTGAGGCAGTGGTTTCGGAAGATTGGTGGTTTGGCTTTGAACAAGAATTCTTCTTTACAGATCCTGAAACTGGCGAACCTTTAGGCTGGGAAAATGGAGAACCTAAAGCGCAAGGCGATTATTACTGCGGAGTGGGTGCTGGTAATGTAATAGGCAGAGAAATTTCTGATGCCCATCTTCAAGCATGTCTTGATTTGGGAATAACCCTAACAGGAACTAATGCTGAAGTTGCTCTTGGTCAATGGGAATATCAATGCCTAGGAAAGGGAGTAAAGGCAGCTGATGATTTATGGATAAGCAGATACATGCTTTATAAAATTGCTGAAGAATTTGGTGTTGGTGTGAATATTCATCCAAAACCAAAATCTGGTGACTGGAATGGCTCAGGCATGCATACCAACTTTTCAAATGAAGAAATGAGAAGTAATGGTACCGAAGCTCTTTTCTCATCAATGTGTGAAAAGCTTGGTGAAGTTCATGCAGATGGAATAGCTGCTTATGGTTCAGATAATGATATGAGACTAACCGGTCTTCACGAAACACAAAGTATTGATCAGTTCTCTTACGGCGTAAGTGACAGAGGGGCTAGTATAAGAATCCCTATCTACACTGTAGAGCATAACTGGAATGGTTATCTAGAAGATAGAAGGCCTGCTTCTAATGCAGACCCATACAAAATCTTATCGCACATAGTGGGAACATTAACAAAGTAATATCCCAAATTTATCGACTCCTTGAAAAAGGGGTCGATCGTTTTTAATGTTCAATCCTAAAGAACTTCAAACATCACTAATAAACCAACTATCCTCTGAAGTTATTATCTTGAATGCAGATTTGGATATTCTCTGGATAAATGATTCAGCATCAGCAAATGGATGGATATGTACATCAGATAAAACGAACTTAATAGCTGACCAATTTATAGAAGAAACAAATAAAGAGCTAACTAAATTATTAACATATTGCATATCATCGGGTAATTCAGTAACTAAAAGAGATTTTAAGCTTACTAAATTTGATGGAAAAAATAGAATAGTAGATCTCACCTCCAGTTGGTCTGAGGCTGATAATATTTTAATGATTGAATTATTGTGTGTTGAAAATCTTAATAAGATTATTGATTCTTCAAAAACATTTTCTACACAGAAAATTGCAACAAACCTAGCAAGAACTCTTGCTCATGAAGTGAAGAACCCCCTTTCAGGTATTAAAGGAAGTGCTCAAATACTATCTTCAAAACTAACTGATGATTTTTCTAAGAAATTCTTAAAAATTATCATCGATGAAACTGAGCGATTGAATAGCTTGGTGACTAAAATCCTCACTCCTCCTAAAAAGTTAAAACTAGAAGCTTTTAATATTCATTCAGCCTTGGAAAAGGTTTTTGCGTTATCTCAAGCAGATGAGCAAAAGAACTTACAAATAAATAGGGATTATGACCCAAGCATTCCAGAGATTCATGGAGATGAGAACTTATTTATACAGGCAATCTTGAATATTATTAAGAATGCCCAGCAAGCTCTTCTAGTAACCGAGAACCCTTCAATAACTATTAAATCAAGAGTGGCTTATGGTCAGCCTATTAATGGCAATATTCATTCAACAGTATGTGATGTGAGTATTATTGATAACGGGCCAGGAATTCCATTAGATATACAAGAGCAAGTATTTTTTCCAATGGTGTCTACAAAAGAAGATGGATCCGGTTTAGGTCTATCTATATCTCAAGATATCATCAGAATACACGGAGGAGCCATTTCATTTAAAACTAAATCTGGCGAAACAATCTTCTCAATACTAATGCCTATAAATATAGAATCTAATAACAGAGAGGTTTTAAGTGCATAAAATTTGGGTTGCTGATGATGATAGTGCCATCAGGATTGTTCTTGAAGAAAGCTTTTCAAGTTCCGGTTTTGAAGTAAGAACCTTTTCATCTGGGGATGATGTTGTAACTGAACTTAAATTAGAAGTTCCTGATTTAATACTTACAGATGTTCAAATGCCTGGGATGCTTGGCTACGATTTGTTAAAACATATTAATGATAATTACGAGAATATTCCGGTCATAATAATGACTGCCTTTACTGATATGCAGGCAGCTGTAGATTCATATGGTGGAGGAGCTTTTGAATACGTGCCTAAGCCCTTTGACTTAGATGATGTTACTCAGATAATCAATCGAGCTTTAGAAAAAAAGCCTATGACAAAGGGACTGAAAGCAAAGCCAAAGACAGACATCATTGGTGAGTCTCTTTCTATGCAAGGAGTTTTTAGGGCAATTGGTAAGCTTTCAAGTACAACTGCAACAGTGTTAGTTCAAGGAGAGTCTGGAACGGGGAAAGAATTAATTGCAAAATCACTTCATAAAAATAGTCCAAGATATGACATGCCATTTATAGCTTTAAATATGGCTGATATTCCTAAGGAGTTAGTTGAATCAGAACTATTTGGTCATGAGAAAGGAGCTTTTACTGGTGCGGTAGAAAGAAGAATAGGAAGATTTGAGCAAGCTAATGGTGGTACCTTATTTTTAGATGAAATTGGGGATATGCCTCTCGACTCGCAAACAAGGCTGTTAAGAGTTTTATCTAATAAAGAGTTTTACAGGGTTGGGGGAGATAAGCCTATAAAAGTTGATGTTAGGATTATTGCTGCTACCCATCAAAACCTTCATAACCTGGTATCTCAAAAATCATTTAGAGAAGATCTTTTTTACAGGCTGAATGTTATTAAAATTGAGGTTCCTCCCTTGCAAGATAGGAAAGAGGATATAGATGCTTTGGCTAAACATTTCTTAAAGCAACATTCTGATTCTCTTGGTGAGGAGTTGAGGGTCTTGTCAAAAGAAGCAATGGAAATTTTATCAATCTACAATTGGCCAGGTAATGTGAGGCAGCTAGAAAATATATGCTACTGGTTAACTCTTATGACGCCAACTCAGAATGTAAAGGTTCAAGATATGCCTACAGAAATTAAAGATTATGATGCCGTTGAAGAGCCAGCCTCGAATTGGGAAGAAGGTTTGTCTAGCTGGATAAACAATAATGCAGCAAATCTTGAAACTGGCCTGTCAGATGTAGTAAGTTCAAAAGTGGATAAGATGCTAATAAGGTCTGCTTTGGAAAATTCTGATGGCAAAAAGAATGAAGCGGCTATTTTACTGGGATGGGGAAGAAATACTTTGGCAAAAAAAATGAAGGAGTTGGGTATTTAGACTAATGGTAAGTTGTCCATCTTCCACTGACTAATTCCACCACTTAAAATTAATATATCTTTAAAGCCAAGCTTCATTAATTGCTCACCCGCATTACCAGAGTTACTGCCCATTTCACATATTAATGCTATCTGCTTTTCTTCGTTGCTTGGAATTTCATGAGATCTGTCGTCCAAATCTTTAAAAGGAATGTTAATTGAATTTGTAATGTGCCCCTCGTTAAAGTCATCTGCAGATCTAAGATCTAATATCACAGTTTTACCTTCATTGGAGAGAGCTACGAGCTCTTGAGATGAAATTCTCTTGCCACCCTTTTTTGCATTAGAGGAAATGAGCAAAATTATCACTAAAAATAATGGAACTGATAGGTAGTAATGATCGATTAGAAAGAAAATAAATGTATTCATGGCGATATTATCTATTAAAATAAGTCACTTGTGTTTCAAAATATCAAAATGAAAAAAAGAAATCTAATTCTAGTAAGGCATGGCCAAAGCGAGTGGAATGCTAAAAACCTTTTTACTGGCTGGAAAGACCCAGGCCTAACAGAGCTGGGCCTCAAAGAGGCATCTAATGCTGCTGAGCTAATAAAAACTCAAGATATCGTCTTTGATCTAATGTTTACTTCTGAGCTTTCAAGAGCTCAAAAAACAGGCGCTATTATTCTAGAGGAAATCGATCAATCACAAGTGCCAACAATTAAGAATAAAGCATTGAATGAGAGAGACTATGGAAGCCTGGCAGGCTTAAATAAAGATGATGCTAGAGAAAAATGGGGAGAAGAACAGGTTCATATTTGGAGAAGATCATTTGATATTCCTCCTCCAGAGGGAGAAAGTTTAAAAGATACTGCTGAAAGAGTCTTGCCCTATTTTAAAGCAGAGATTATGCCAAAAATTAAAGATGGCTTAAATATTCTTATAGCAGCTCACGGCAACTCATTAAGGGCTTTGATTATGGAGCTCGACTCTATTCCATCAAATGAAATTGTTAAACTTGAAATACCTACCGGAGCGCCTATTCATTACCAATTTAATGAAAACGATGAGGTTTTATCAAGAATTAATCTCTACGAATAATAAGTTGGCACATAAAGACAGTGAATTCTCTTTAGGTATTTCCAATTGGTACAAAAAAAATGGCAGGGAAAATCTTCCATGGAGAGAAGATATTACTCCGTATAGAATTTGGATATCCGAAGTGATGCTTCAACAGACTCAGGTAAAAACTGTCATACCTTTCTTTAACTCGTTTATTCGAAACTACCCCGACCTTAATAAACTTTCTTCTGCTTCAGAAGAAAACGTATTAGCCCTATGGACTGGACTTGGTTTTTATAGAAGAGCAAAGAATATTTTTAAAGCTAAAGAGGTAATTAAAGCTAATTTTGATAATCAGTTTCCAACAAAATTTGATGAAATAATATCTCTTCCAGGAATTGGCGATTCTACTGCTGGTGCAATCATGTCGATTGCTTACAAAGAACCCTACCCAATCTTAGATGCTAATGTGAAAAGAGTAATCTCCAGATATGAAGGTATTGAGAATGACTCATCCATCTCTTCTATTAAAGAATTATGGACTTTATCTAAGAAGCATACGCCATTAAAAAATATCTTTGAATACACCCAGGGAATAATGGATATTGGAGCAACTATTTGCAATACGAAAACTCCTGAATGTAAAATTTGCCCATTACATAGTTCTTGCCAAAGCGCTTTTTCGACTATTGAAAAAAAGGCAATATCAAAAAAAATTAATCCCATAAAATATATTCATTTTGAATTAGCCTATACGGATAAAAAGGTTTTATTGTTCAAGCGACATAAGAAAACATTTTGGGAAAGTTTATGGATTCCATATGAGGCTGATGATGATAGGAGCTCTCTTATTAATAAAAAAGAAATAGAATCTCAGATCATCAATATAAAACATAAGCTATCTCATCTAGATTTAGACATAACAGTTAAGCTAATTAAATATAAAAATATTTTTAATTTGACCACAAATCTAGAGTATCTATGGATTAAAAAAGATGAGATTGAGAAGTTTGGCTTACCTAAGCCTATTAAGACTATAATAGAAGGCATATGAGTAAAAATATATTCTGTAAAAAATTCAAAGAAGATCTGCCATCTCTATCCATTCCTCCAATGCCTGGACAAAAAGGCGCTGAGTTAATGGAGACTGTTTCCCAGAAAGCATGGGATCAATGGAGGTCGCATCAAACCACTCTTATTAATGAAAAGCATCTTGATATGTCAGATTCAGAAAGCCGAAAATGGCTATCTGATCAAATGGATAAATTTTTTAATAATGAAGATTATGAAAAGCCATCGGGATTCAAGGCTCTAGATTAAAATTAGGATAAATCTTTTTTTATATTTATGCTAATTAGAAAGCTTTTCTTAATGACATTAAGTTGAAACTTTTCTATAATCCAATCTCACTTATAGGCCTGATAGCTCAGTCGGTAGAGCAAAGGATTGAAAATCCTTGTGTCGGTGGTTCGATTCCACCTCAGGCCACCATTGCTTTTTAATTCAATCTTAAGCTATCCTTTGTTATGTCTATAATATCAGGATATTGCGATCCTAATTTTCTTGAAATAGAAGATATTTTCTTAAAGTCAATTGAATCCGGTCATGAAACTGGAGCTTCAGTTGCTATTGAATATAAAGGAAAGCTTGTTGTTAATTTATTTGGCGGGCATACAAATGCTACCAAAAAAAATCCTTGGAATAAGAATACTTTAGTAAATGTTTTTTCAGTTACCAAAGGGGTAACTGCTGCATGTATTGCCATGCTTATTGATCAAGGCAAGCTCGATGTTAATACTAAAGTATCTGAATATTGGCCTGAGTATGGTTGTAACGGTAAAGAAAATACAAAGGTCATAGATTTTTTATGTCATAGATCAAATAACTTTGCTTTTAGAGATGGGATTCCCATTGATAGCTGGCAAAACTGGGATACGTTCACAAAAGCTCTAGCAGAACAAAAACCTTTTGGAGAGCCAGGTTCTTCTCAGGGCTATCATGCACTTACATTTGGATGGTTAGTAGGAGAGATAATTAAAAGGGTTGATGGGAGAGATGTTGGAACTTTTTTTAAAGAAGAGATTGCAGATCCTTTTGATATTGATTTTAAAATCGGCTTATCAGATGAAGATATAATTAATTGTGCAGATATGCTCCTCTTTGATAATTACAATAGTATGGGTGGGGGGTTCTCTAGAATTAAATATGTGCCGGATTTCCTCCTTCCTAGAAAGATTAAGAATCTTAAGCAATCACTTATTGATGGGCATTTTAAATTTGCTTTTCAGACAAGACATGGAGATGACAAAGATAATGTTAATACAATTGATTGGAGAAAAGCTCAAATACCGTCAGCTAATGGACATGGCACATCTGAAGGATTGGCAAAACTATATGGAATCCTGAGTACCGGCTGTGAGAGAAATGGATATAAGCTGATGTCGCCTGAAACACTGAGACATTCATATCAACCCTTCTCTTCAGGTCCTGATTCAGTTTTATTTGGCTCAGATGTTAGTTTTGGCATCGGATTTGAGATTGCTAGCGCGGAGGTGCCAAAAGGAAATTTTGCGCCAAGGTTCATGGGCTCAATGTTTGGTCATGCCGGGATAGGCGGAGCAGTTGCGTTTGGTGATGCAAATAAAGAAATAGGCTTTTCTTTTCTTTGCAATGAAATGCATCCTCCAAGAGATTTATATAAAACGGCTAACTTACTGATTGATTCTTTATATTCGAAGCTTTAATTTTTTTTCAAAAGATTTTAATTCGGCCTATAAATATGATTATTTAATATTTTCTTTTATTTTTTCTTTTTAGCCCTATAAACTATTAGGTATACAAAATACCTAACAAGGAAAAAAATGGCATCATTTGATATTAAATCTGAGATAGACGTCCACGAACTAACCAATGCAGTTGATCAGGCAAATAGAGTCCTAAAAGCAAGGTTTGATTTTAAGGGAACGGGTGCAGAATTTACACTTAGTGATAAAAAAATTCTTCTTTCAGCAAAGGAAGATTTTCAAATAAAGCAGATGGAGCCTGTATTGCATGAATCTCTGTCTAAGCGCGGCTTGGATATAAAGATATTAAAGCCCGGGGATGTTGAGGTTTCTAATCTTTCTGCTAGACAAGAAATTGAACTTCAAGAAGGAATTGATAGGGAGTTGGCTAAAAAAATTACTACTCTTGTAAAACAATCTAAGGTTAAAGTCCAAGCTTCTATCCAGGGCGATAGTGTTCGTATTAATGGAAAAAAGAGAGATGAGCTTCAGCAGATTATTCAAGTTATAAAAGATGAAAAGTACGACTTACCTCTTCAGTTTAATAACTTCAGGGATTAATCATGATATCGAAACTTCAAAACCCTCTGGAATCTGGATTTGGGCAAAAAACTGAACCAAATGAAATCCTGGAAAACATTAGTTTATCTAACAAAACCATAATAATTACTGGTGGTTATTCAGGCATTGGCCTTGAGACGACAAAGGCTCTTAAATCGTCAGGTGCTAGAGTTATAGTTCCTTCAAAAAGAGTTGAGGTTGCGAGCGAGAGACTTGAAGGGATAATTCCAAAAGAAGATATTATAGAAATGGATTTAGAGAACTTGAATTCAATTCAACAATTTACAGATTCATTTAAAGAGCAAAATGTTCCCTTAGACATATTAATTAATAATGCTGGGATCATGGCCTGTCCTGAAACTAGAACTTCTAATGGCTGGGAAAGTCAGTTTGCAATTAATCAGATTGGTCATTTTTTACTCACTAGGGAGCTAATGGATTCAATGAAGAGAGCTAAAGAATCCCGCCTGGTTAGCCTTTCCTCATCCGCTCATTCATTATCAGGAATTCTATGGGATGATATTCACTTTAATACAAAGCCTTATGACAAGTGGGTTGCTTACGGTCAATCTAAGACTGCCTCGTCGCTTCTTGCCATAGAGTTTGATAGGCTTATGAAAGATCATGGCGGAAGGGGCTTTGCGGTTCATCCAGGTGGAATTATTACGCCCTTACAGCGTCATCTAGGGGATGAGGAAATGGTAGCTCTTGGCTGGAAAAAAGAAGATGGCTCACTTTCTGATATGGCAGCAAACTTTTTTAAGTCTCCTTCTCAAGGTGCAGGAACAACACTATGGTGCGCTACAAGTTCAATGCTTGAGGGCTTGGGTGGAGTCTTCTGTGAAAACTGTGATATTGCTGAAAGAAAAGTAAATATTGATGAGTCTATGGAAAGATTCTTTGGAGTTGCAGACTGGGCTATTGATTCTGAAGAAGCAACTAGATTATGGAACGAAACAGAGAATTTATTGTCTTAAGGTCAGTAATTAATTATTAGGTATGGTCATGAGGTTTTATATAGGATTTTTTTCTTTAGTATTTCTAGTTTCATGTGGAGGCGGATCAAGCTCTCCCGAGATAGAATCAACTCCCCCTCCTACTATTCCAGTTTCTAATGACTGTGAAACCCAGAATATCTATGACAGAATTTTTACTCAAAGAGATTCTGATTGTGCTGCATTCTATGGAGCGGAAATAACTAATTGCAGTATTGCAGAAGTTAGAGACCTGACTAGATCTCTCAGCTTTACATCAAATGTTACCCTTGCATCCTCTGAAACGTCATGTACTTTATCAAGTGATGCAATTCCTAATCATGATTTTAATGATTCTTCAGCTAATTTCAGAACTGATGCTACCGAAATCCAAAGAGATTTTGTAATTTCAAGAAATCCATCAATAGCCGAAGTAAACTCAGATATTGATGGTGGATCTTGGGATGCCATTATGATTAACGGTGTAGTTGTTGATTTAAGAAGTGCTGGATGTTATTCACCATCAAGCCCTAATGCTAATTCAGACGGGAACATAGCAGCTGGATGTGGTCAATCAGCTCAATGGAATCTAGTCCCACTTGAGTACACATCCATGTTTGGAGTAGATATCCATAATGCGCATGTCCAACCAGATGGCACGTATCATTACCATGGAAATCCGAATGCTCTATTTGATAATTCTCCTTCTGGGGATGGGTCTCCAGTAATTGGCTGGGCTGCAGATGGGTTTCCAATTTATGGCTCATATATCTTAGAAAGCTCATCCGGCACATATAGAAAAGTAATTTCAGGATATACATTAAAAGAAGGCTCTAGAGGGGAAAAAACATCAACCAATCCTGGTGGTCAGTTCAATGGTATTTATGAGTTAGATTGGGAGTGGACTGACTCTGGCGATTTGGATGAATGTAATGGAATGACATATAAAGATCAATACGGATACTACGTTACTGATGGATATCCTTACATAATAAATTGTTACAAAGGCACTCCTGACTCTTCTTTTTTAAAATAATATCTAAATAAATGGCATAATTTAGACATGAATTTTTTCCAAAATATGATTTCTTCGATTATGAAGAGAACCTTAAGATTAGATAGCCTAGGTCTAAAAGATTTTGGCGTACTTCATAAAGATCTTAATAAGACCACAGAATCAATAATGTCTACGACTGGAGAATTATCTACTCTTGTTTATTCAGAGCATCTTCTTGATATGCTTGAGAGACAGGGTGATAGCGATCTATTGGGATTCCTTAGAAATCTTGTTGCTAATTATGATATCGACACTGATCTCTTGGTTCAAAACACTAAATCTTATGCTGTAGAAAAAAATCAAAAAAGTTATAAAAAACTGGTTCAAGCTTCTGAGCCGAAATGGCTAGAGCTTTTTAAAAGATTAAATGCGACTTCTAATGGGACCTCAAGGCTAGTTAAGTTGAGAGAAAGGATATCGATTTTAAAAAAAGATAATTTAGAAATTGAAGCTCTAGATGCTGGTCTTTTAAGCCTCTTTAAGTATTGGTTTAACCCCTCTTTCCTTGTGCTAGAAAAGATAGATTGGTCTACGCCTGCAAATGTATTGGAAAAGATTATTGCCTATGAAGCTGTTCATGAAATAAACTCTTGGGATGATCTTAGGGCAAGACTTGCACCAAATGATAGACAATGTTTTGCTTTCTTTCATCCGTTAATACCTGACGAACCCCTCATATTTGTTGAGGTTGCTCTTTGTAATAACACTCCTAGCTCTATTCAAGAGGTAATAAAAATTGAGCGTGATGAGATAGATATAGAAGAGGCAAACACTGCAGTATTTTACTCAATTTCAAATTGTCAAAATGGATTATTAGGTATCTCTTTTGGTAACTTCTTAATTAAAAAAGTAGCGCACAAGCTAAAAATGGAACTTCCAAAACTTGATGTATTTGTTACCTTGTCTCCTGTTCCTGGATTTATGAATTGGTTAGAAAAAACAGCTCCAATGTTGCATGAAAGATGTTTAGATGGAATTTATACTGAGGAAGATTTGATGAGCAAGGTAATTACATACTTAATAGAATCTGACAGAGAAGATATGAAGCCCAATGATCCAGTTGCAAGATTCCATCTTGGTAATGGCGCCATTCTTCATAAAATAAACTTAAATGCAGATCTTTCACAAAAGGGTAAATTACAGTCAAGTGGGGTCATGGTAAATTACTTATACAATCTAGATGTAGTCGAAAAAAACCATGAATTATTTTTTAAAACAAAAACCGTTCAGGTTTCAAATGAAATAAAATCTCTAAGAAAGAAAATTACTGCTGGTAAATTATGAACGATCTCTTACCCCTATATCCACACTGCAATCCTTTTGATACTGGTTTTATGTCTAAGGATGGGCATGAGATTTATTATGAACAATGTGGCAATCCTAATGGGAAGCCTGCTGTTTTCTTACATGGAGGCCCTGGAGGTGGAGGAAGTCAAAGCGTAAGAAGGTTTTTTGATCCAGACATTTATAGAATAGTTATCTTTGATCAAAGAGGTTGCGGAAGAAGTAAGCCCCATGGATGTCTCGAAAAAAATACTACTTGGGATTTAGTTGAGGATATTGAAACTCTAAAATTAAAGCTTGGTATTGAAAAATGGTTGGTGTTTGGTGGTTCATGGGGGAGCACTTTAGCCCTAGCCTATGCTCAAAGCTATCCTAATTCTGTAAGTGAGATGGTTCTAAGGGGTATCTTTATGCTCAGGCAGAAAGAGTTAGATTGGTTCTATCAAGCAGGGGCAAGTAATATCTACCCAGAAGCTTGGCAACATTTTTTGAAGCCGATTGCGGAAGATAAAAGAGATAATTTGATGAGTGCTTACTATGAAATATTTCAAAATGCAGATAATAAAACAAAATTAGAGGCGGCGATTGCTTGGTCAAAGTGGGAAGGATCAACAAGTAGTTTAAGTTATAAACCAGAAATGGCAGAAAGCTTCTCAGAGCCAGAGTTTGCTCTAGCATTTGCTCTTATAGAAAATCATTACTTTGTAAATAAAGGATTTCTTGATCATGAAAATCAGTTAATAGAAACTAATATAGATATCATAAGATCTATTCCAGCTGTAATTGTTCAAGGGAGATATGACATGGTGTGTCCTATGACAACCGCATGGGAGCTTTCGCAGAATTGGCCTGAAGCTCAATTTATAGTTGCGCCTTCTTCAGGACATACGGCTTTTGAACAAGAAATAACACATGAGCTTATAAAAGCAACTGACGGGTTTGGTAAAATCAATGCGTAATGTTTCATTTATCGGCATGGCTGGATCAGGCAAATCCACTCTAGGAAAAGCACTTTCAGAAAAATTAGAAGTTAGTTTTGCGGATACCGATTTATTAATTGAAGAGAGGTTTAGTCAATCGCTAGAAGATCTTAAAAAAACTAAGGGATATAAATTTGTAAGACTTGCTGAAGAAGGAATCATTCTAGGTTTACAAAATGAAATTAAAATTATATCTACTGGTGGAAGTGCTATCTATTCAGATAATGCAATGTCTCATCTAAGCTCGTTTTCAATGATGGTATATATTTCAGCTCCACTAAACATAATAAAATCTAGAATTGGTCAGGGCCAGGAAAGAGGCCTGGCAGTGCCGGAAGGTACTTCAATAGAGGAAACTTATATGGAAAGAGAGCCTTTATATGAAAAATGGGCACAATTAACATTAGATGGCACGATGCCAATTGCAGATCTTGTAGATAAGATTATAGAGGCTTTATAAAGGTGAATAAAAAATCTTTAATTGTTGGTGCTTCTGGATTGGTAGGTGGTGAAATATTAAAACTATTAAGTCACGAGGGTAATGATGTCACCCTTCTCTCAAGGCGGCCTTTAGAACTAAATCTGCCTAATGTTGAGGAATCTATTATAGATTTTAATGAGATAGAAAATGAAATAAATTTTCCTGCTGTTGACCATATTTATATTGCACTAGGTAAGCGATTAGATACTTCTGAGCTGATTTATATAAAAAAATCTAATAGAGATAGTTTTATAAAAGTTGATCATGACTATGTCATTGCAGTTGCAAAAAAAGCATTCTCGATGGGCGCCAGGTCAATATCAATTGTTTCGGCTGTTGGTGTTGATAAGAATTCAATGAACCTTTACCTTCAAATAAAAGGAAAGGTTGAAGAAGAGATAAAATTAATCGGGTATGACAATGTTGTTATAGCGCAACCCGGGCATCTACTTGGCGAGAGACCTGATGACAGATTCCGTATTGAAATACCCGTTATTGAGTTTTTTACAAAGATATTAGAGCCGTTGATGTTTGGCCCATTACAAAATTTTAGAAACATATCAGCAAAGCAAGTCGCTAAAGGGATGGTTACATCTATGCAGGATACTTCTGTTGGCGTCACTACATTGCAGTATAAAGATTTTATAGAAAGCTAAAATAATAACTGGACTATTTAAATAGAAAAAATAAATAGCCTTTAGAATTTTCCTCTTTGGAACCTCATTCTTATTGAATAAACTCTCAGAAGAGCAACAAAGGTTAGTATTGATTGAGTGAATATAGAAATGGTTATTGGGTTAGACCAACTCCAATTATCGATGGTTAGCCAAAGTAAAAATGTTTGTAATGGGAAGTTAATTATAGCCCCCATTAATACTACTATTACTGATTCTCTAAAAGCTGATTTCTCTGTCTTGTTCATAATTTTCCTTTTATATCCTAACGCCCGTTCCGTATGCGAGAACTTCAGAAGCTCCCTGAGTAATGTTTGATGTTTGGAATCTAAATGCAACAATTGCATTAGCTCCTTTAGATTTAGCATCTATGATCATGCGTTCGTAGGCCTGTTCTCTTGATGCTACAAGAAGTTTTGAATAGCTCACAATCTCACCTCCAATAACATTTTTAAGACCAGCAAAAAGATCTGCACCAGCGTTTCGTCCTCTAACCGTGCTTCCCTGAACAACCCCTAGATGTTCTTTAATTTCAAATTGTGATATCTCATTAGAAGAAACTACTATAAAATTTTCTATCATGACGTTTTCCTTTGAATGGTTTAATTTATAAATATAATGCAAGAATTAATAGAAGCAAGGTTTTCCATAGGAAATGTTGTTAAACATAGGTATTTAAATTTCCGAGGGGTAATTTTTGACCTCGATCCATCCTTTAATAATACAGAAGAATGGTATTTAGCTATACCCGAAAAAATAAGACCAATAAAAGAACAGCCTTTCTATCATCTCTTTGCTCAAAATGAGGAAATATTTTATATAGCCTATGTATCTGAGCAAAACTTACTGATAGATGATACGGGAAAAGAATGCAATCACCCTGATATTAAACAAATCTTTTCACATTTTGATGGAATAAAATATATCCCATATTCAAGAGCAACCAATTAAGATAGCTATTCTGAATGGGCTATCTGAACTGCTGTTATAAAAGCATCCATGGCAACTTCTAACTGCCTTTCATCAATAAATGTTGGTGCTATTCTTATAATATTATCTTTGGGATCATTTCCATAAGGGAAAGTTACTCCAGCTGGAGTAATCAGGACGCCGACTTCCTTGCATAACTCAACGACTCTTGTAGCTATAGGCTTGGTTGATGTAAAGGTAATAAAGTAGCCTCCTGTCGGCCTAGAAAATGAACCATACTCGTCTGAAAGATTCTCTAAAGCAGCATATGCTATTTCAAATTTTGGCCTAATAAGATCTGCATGCTTTGCCATATGCCTAATGATGTCATCAGCATCACTAAAGAATTGTGTATGTCTTTTTTGATTGATCTTATCTGGACATATAACCATAGATGCTCTTATTTTTTTAACAAGCTCAAGGCTTTTACCCGATGCCGCCATAAATGACATCCCTCCTCCGCCAAAAGTAACTTTGGAGAATGAAGTAACTACGACTGTTTGGTTAATTGCTCCAGCTTTAATAGCTATTTCCCAAACAGGTGTTTGGATACGAGTAGGTAAAAAATCATGGACCAAGTAAGCATTATCAAAAAGAAATAAAAAATTATCTGAATAATTTATACCAATATCAAAAAGACTAGAAATATTTTCATCAGAGAATACCTCGCCAGATGGATTTGAGTGCCTTGGAACCGATAATATGCCTACAACATTTTCATTTTCTGCTAGGAGCCTTTTAAGCTCATTAAGATCTATTCCATCCTCAATTAAGGGAACGGTAAGCATTTCAATACCAAAGTCTTCAAACATCTGAAAATGTCTATCAAACCCTGGGACAGGGCAAATAACCTTTGGGTTAGCTATTTTCTGCCAAGGCATCGGCTCAGCAAAAAGGTAATGTGCTAAGACTGTTTGGTAAGTTAGCAGTAGACTGGATTGTTCGCCTGTAATGATATTTTCAATAGGAGCTGAAAGAAGGCTTGATCCAAGCTTTCTGGCCTCCATAATTCCCAAGGGCTCTCCATAATTTCTTAAGTCTACCCCCTCTTCATTAAGGGCCTCAACAGGCATAGAAAGTAACTCATTTGAAAGATCTAGCTGAGATGAATCAGGCTTTCCTCTGGTAATGTCTATAGACAGACCTTTGGCTTTGATTTCGTTAAAATGGGTTAGAATATTATTTGTCATACACTAGATATTTTATAGGATAAAATAATAAGTGGTATATATTAATACTAGCTTCATGAGTAAAATACATTGAAATATCATAACTCTACCCAATACTTAACAAAATGAACCTTTGGCTTGTCTCTTTTTTATTATTAATTGTAATTGCATTATTGGTATTTATTATCTATACCACCACAAGAAGCGATCCTAGTGAAATAGAGAAAAGAGATTCTATAAGGGACTTGGATAAAGCGATTCTGAGACAAGAAACTACCTTAAATGATTTATCAAAGGACATTCAATCCTTCCAAGATCCACTAGACAAGCTTAAAAGATACCTATCTGGGGGAACACTTGCTGGAAAATTTGGTGAATGGTCTCTTGAGGCTATCATGCAGGATATTTTTCATTCAAATCAATTTGAAAAGAATGCAGAGGTAATAAAAGGATCCGGTAAGCGTGTTGAATTTGTCCTGAAAATGCCTGAGGGACTATTACTTCCAATTGATGCAAAGTTTCCCTCTGGGCTCTATGACAATTATCTTTATGCGATTAATCAAGGCGATGAAAAGCTTGTTAAGAAATCCATAGATGATATTCGAAGACATGTCTTAAAAGATGCCATTGATATTAAGGAGAAGTATATTCAAGTTGGAATAACAATTGATCTTGGGGTTATGTATATTCCTAGTGAGGCTTTGATGCAGCTAATTGATTCTATTGATAACTTAAGAGAGGAAATTTTTCGAGACTCACGCGTCTTGATAATGGGCCCTAATTCACTTGCTGCTTATTTAATCAGTGTTCATATGGGCTTTAGGACATTGGCTCTTAATAGCAGAGCAAGCGAGACAATGGAAGAATTTGGGAAGCTAAAAAAAGAGTTTGAGAAGTTTGGTAGCTCAACTGATGATTTGCTTAAAAAGGCTGATGCAATGCTTAAGGCTGTTAATGAACATGCCACTAGAGAAAGGCAAATGCATAAAGCGATAAAGAATATGGATCAGCTAGACTCTTAGGTATAAAACTTTCGCCACATATTTAAACCAAAAAATAAAGATCCCAACCAAAGGAAAAACTCAATAAGATTTGGATTACTGTTGTATCCAAAAAAACCTTTTAGAAAAACGCCTACTGAACCTTTGTCATGAAAGGCATGAGTATAAATATCTTTTTTAGCATTGTAAGAATACATGAATTTCTGGTCGCTTTCTTCTAAGGATTGCTTAGGAATAAATATGTTCCATACTCTATAAATCTCTTTATCCTGGGTTTCCCATTTAGCAATATTGCCTGATTTGACTAAATACTCTTCTGCTTCATG
>Ga0308019_10000399_pt1 | contig 27294 bp, 22 predicted proteins | sample Neamet284_FD_203135 | JGI IMG/M metagenome (GOLD analysis project Ga0308019, IMG submission 203135) | Marine microbial communities from water near the shore, Antarctic Ocean - #284 | ecosystem: Environmental > Aquatic > Marine > Unclassified | place: Southern Ocean | collected 2014-10-01
GAAGACCTTTCGGAAGAAGAAGCACAAGAACGCTTCATGGATGCTGTTGGTCGGCTTGCGCCACTCACAGGTACGAAACTCGGCTTGGTTGGCTCGATTCAACACTTGCACCTACTCCCAGAGTACTTTGACCGTTTGGAAAAAGCGGGATATGAAGTAGAAATCCCAATTGGAGGGGCTCGTCTTTCGTTCCCAGGCCAAGTCTTGGGTTGCAATTATTCCGGCGATGATGATTCCATTGGCCACTATCTGTTCCTTGGCTCAGGTGATTTCCACCCGATTGGCTTAGTACTCCATACTGGAAAGCCACTGGCTATTCTCGACCCGTATTCAGGTGAAGCGAGAGAAATGTCCTTGAAACAGATTGAACGTATTCTACGACAGCGCTTCGGCTTGATTATGGCATGTGGTGAGGCTCAAAGTTTCGGTATACTCATCGGTGAGAAACCTGGCCAGATGCGCCGCAGTCTCGCTCTTCGAATGAAGAGAATTCTCGAAAAGCATGGAAAGAAAGGATACTTGCTCGCATTGGAGCACGTCGGACCGGAATTGATTGATTTCTATCCAGTTGATGCGTTTGTCAATACTGCATGCCCACGTATCGCTATTGATGATGCGGTGCGTTATCAAAAACCACTCATCACTCCATTTGAGCTTGAAGTCGCTCTTGGTGAAAAGAAATGGGAAACTGGTTATCAATTTGATGAAATACCCTGAGCCTAACTCTTTTTCATCCTAATTGGTGCTCTTTCCCCCTATAGAAACCGTATGTTCAATAACGGTTGGCGTAAGCCTTCCGATGTTATGAGTAACTATCTCGACCGTATTGGCGCTGGCTGGGTTCTGGCAAACCCTGAAGTGTTTAATTTTGATTATGTTCCAAACGAACTTGTTGGTCGCGATGACGTTCAAAATGAATTAGCATCTAAATTCACGACACTCCACTTACCTGAGGGTTCAGGACGAGTCGTGATCACAGGCCCTGTTGGAAGTGGAAAAACAGTACTGGTACGAACATTCTGCCGTGACATTCAACGGCATTTGGCTAACAAGCGGAATATTCGCACGGTCCATGTCAATTGTCGTAATGCCTCAACCAGTATGCGAGTTGTTCAGCGAGTACTGCACGAACTTGCCCCTGGGCATCCCGACCGTGGCCTTTCGATGGGTGAACTGTTGATGAGTCTACGACGAATTCTTCGTACAGAGACTTCACATCTGATTATCGTTCTTGATGAAGTCGACTACATACTCCGTCGGTCAGGCGATGACTTACTCTACCAATTACTCCGGATCGATGAAGACCAAAGCGGCAGGGGAACACTCTCTCTTATTCTCATCAGTCAAGAACAAATCCTTGATGTTCTGGAGACTGCTGTGATTTCCCGGATGGGTACTACCAATCATCTTCGGATTAAACCCTACGGAATCGAAGGGCTTGAGGCCATTGCAACCCAACGAGCAGTCGAAGGTTTAGTCCCAGGTTCATGGACACCTGAAATTATCCGGCTTCTCGCGGAGAAAGCCGCTCCAACAGGGGATGCACGACGGGTGATTGAATTGCTCAATGCAGCGGTTGAACGATGTGAATTCCGACAGGATGACCACAGTGAACGACGGCTCTCGGTGGAAGATATTCACCTCCCGCTGGAAAACAATCCAACTTCGCAAGGAAGTAACCTCGAACACATCGACGACCTCAATCCAAACGCCATGTTGGTGTTGCTCGCTTTGTGTCGACGACTCACCAAAGAAGAGACAATGACCACCGGAGATGTTGAACAACTTTATGCGGTAGTTTGTGAAGAGTATGAGCAGAAAATGAAGAGCCATACCACGATTTGGAAATATCTCAAACGATTTGAAGAGCGGCAAATTATCTCCTCCCGTGTAGCAACAATCACCGATGGACGGGGCCGAACAACACACCTCAGCATGCCACATTATCTTCCAAAAGATCTCGCAAGTCGGCTTGAAATGTTACTGAAAAAGAAGTTTCGCTGATTGAGAACCCGTCCGTAACCAAACGGTGGGGCTAAATACAGGTCGATGGTCGGGAGGTCGTTAAGAAGTGATATTATGGCTGTTGGACTGCAAGGAGAATTTGTCGCTGTAGTGAATGATACCGATCCTAAGAACGGCGGTAAGTCCTATTCACTCAAAATTAGTGGAAACAATCATGCTCAATTATTGGGCAAGAAAATCGGCGATACCGTCGATGGAATATTTGTCGGAGAAGGTGAACAAACTCTCTCCGGATTCAAACTCCAAATCACCGGTGGCTCAGACAAAACTGGAACACCTCTACGCAGAGACCTTGAAGGCGGTCGTCGACAAGCAATCCTTGTAACACGTTCAACCGGATTCAAAGGACACAACCTCGTGTTCAAGAACAAGGGCGGAGAAAAGAAGCGTTTCCGATACAAGCCAGACGGTCTACGAATGCGCCGTTTCTTCCGTGGTAACACCATTAACCAAGACACACGTCAAATCAATCTCAAAGTTATCGAGACCGGAAAGAAGTCTCTTGGTGACCTCCTCGCAGTAGGAAGCGAGGAATCGTCGGAGTGAATCCTGAGAGGGCTTTCGTAAAAAAAAGGAATGGGGAAGCATGGCACGAAAGCTTCCATCACAACCTGAAATCAATATCGGATTGGTCGGTCACGTCGACCACGGTAAAACAACCTTAACACAAGCTCTTTCTGGAGTTTGGACCGATACACACTCGGAAGAAAGAAAGCGTGGTATCTCAATTAAACTTGGATACGCTGACACTGCTTTCTACAAGACAAAGGACGGTCAATACTACGCTACTGGACGCCATCCAGACGGCAAAGAAGACGAACCAAAAGAATTGGAGAGAGTCATTTCCTTTGTCGATGCCCCTGGTCACGAGACATTGATGGCCATCATGATCACCGGTGCTTCGATTATGGATGGAGCCATGCTCATGGTTGCTGCAAATGAGACCTGCCCACAACCACAAACTCGAGAACACCTCATGGCATTGGAAATCGCCGGTATTGAAAACATCGTGATCGTTCAAAACAAAATTGATTTGGTCAGCAAAGAGCGAGCAATTGAGTCCTATGAAGAAATCAAAGCCTTCATCGAAGGAACCATCGCAGAAAAAGCACCTATCATTCCAGTTTCAGCCCATCACGATGTCAATTTGGACATTCTTATCGATGCGATTGAAAAGACCATTCCAACCCCAGACCGCTCAAAAGATAAGCGTTCAATCATGCACGTCGCTCGTTCATTCGACATCAATCGTCCAGGAACACGGCCAACAAAGTTGCGTGGCGGTGTCATCGGCGGTAGTATCATTGAAGGAAACTTTGACATTGGTGATGAAATCATTATTGGCCCAGGAAGGAAAATCGAAAACGGTTCGAAAGTTTCATGGGAACCAATTGAAGCAACTGTTAGCAGCATGAAAGGAGGCGGCTTAAACCTCGAATCAATGCACTCAGGTGGATTGTGTGGCATGGCTACACTGCTTGACCCCTCCATTACAACTGCAGACAATCTCTCCGGCCAAGTCGTTGCTCGAAAGGGCGATTTACCAGAAGTACGCCATATGGTTTCCGTCGATGTAAAATTGATGGAAACAATGGTTGCAGGTGAAGGTGAGGCTCCAGAAAAAATCTATCCATTGCGAAACAATGAGATGTTGATGATCAACGTTGCAACTGCAACTTCTGTCGGTGTGACAAAGAACTCTGAAAAGGGCAAGGCTACCCTGGATTTGCGACTCCCTATCTGTGCTGATGTTGGACAGCGAGTCTCACTCTCTCGTCGAGTAGGTTCCCGATGGCGCCTGATTGGCTACGGAACAATTCTGTGAACACCAAGCCACTAAAGGTGATGTAAGTGCAACAGATACTGATTGATGCCTGTGGATGGGTTGCAATCATTGATTCTGGCATGAACATCGATACTGAGTTACTACGTGTTGTTGGACCAGCCCAGATGTTCTTGTTAGACAGCGTTCGTCAAGAAGTAGAACTCTTGAACAATGCACGACCGAGAAAGAAGAGTCTCTTGCTTACCTTGCTTGAACAGAAATCGCAACCCATTGAACCACTTACACTTGATTCAGCTCATCCCGATGACCAATTATTCGCCCTTGCTGTCGAACATACAATTCCAGTGCTCACCGTTGATATTGAATTGAAACGTCGATTATATGAACAGGGATTACCGATTATCGAAGTCAGTAACAACCAGCGATTACAATTGGTTGATTCTCTATAGAGAAGATTCTTGCTGGCTTGCTGGCTCAAGGAAGGGTGAAGAGAACATCATCACCATGGCCATCGAGAAGACCAATCTTAACACCTGCATCAATCCAAGCATGGGCGTAGTTGATGGCACCAAATGCTCGCACATGGTCTCCAATCGAGAGGAAATGTGCTGCATCAGAAGCATAATCATCAGCCATACGCATCATGGTCGTCAAATGTCCAGCCTGTTCACTTCCTTCTTGGCACAATGATGTCGCCTTTTCTCGTGCCCGGCGGGTAATGTCGAGGTATTTTTCAACCCTGTCACGAGTGATGTGTTCCAATTCCTCGCTCACTCGCCTCCCTCCTTTTGACGTTTCAATAATCGACGAACGTCTTCAGAGCGACCAAGGGCCCCATAGAGTTCAACTGCTCGAGAGAGTCGACCTTCGTCTTCTGCGGTTTGTGCTCGAACGAATAAGGCCTTGCGCTCCTCCCAATTCTTTGCTAAGGCGGCCTGTGCAACCGCTTGATAGCGCCCTTGGCGTTCGGCTTGAGCCAGATGAGGTGCCGACCAACGGCGTATCAATCCTTCACGTGTGGCGGTCACCATGGTATCGGGTGTCAATCCAATCAGCATGTCGCCAAGATCCATTGATTCACCCAAAAGAGCTTCAGATTGGTTTTCAGCAGGAGCGGAAAGATGGTGGAGGTGTCCTTCGATACCTAAGACCCACCAGCCATCTGCGCTTCGAACGCCTTCCATCGGTTCTAACGATTCGTATTCAATTCGTTCTAATGAGTCCCATCCGAATGGATGTGGAACCCCTTCCCAAATACCGCCATCGTTGGACTGCATGAGTATTCGACCGTTTATCAACGGAGTAACCCAACTCCAAACTCGGTCTTCTAAGATACGCTTTTGATCGCTTTGGGCGAGACGAGCGCACCAAAGTTTGCCATCGGAGTCTTGCCACATCATGTGTTCTCGGTCAAGCCAACCGAGCAATCGGCGAACTTTTCCACTGTCGAGGCGACGAAGGCCGGTTCCTTCGTGTGTAAACAGGTGAAGGTTCCCTTCACGGCCAGAAAGGATCCAACCGCCTCCTGGGCGTGCTAGAATCTCTGTAAAGCCACCTGGTGTTGAACGGCCTTCATGGAGCATTGAACCATCTGCTGTTGAAAGAACATAGAAGCCATGAGCGGCAAGGATGCCCAAAATACCATTATTCACTTGTGCACAATGCGCTTTGAAAGGTAATTCTACCTTCCAGCGAACGGCGCCATCCGCTTCGATCATGAACAAATCAAGGCCACTGCTGACAATCATGCCACCTTCGACCGGTGCGAGGGCTGCAATGCGCTGTGGAGCCTGCCACGACCATGTTATCGACCAAGACATCAGTTCTCACCTCCGATGACGTTCCAAGCAATCAATTGGGCACGGGCGGCTTGTGTGAGTTCGAAATAGCGATTACGACCAAGGGTACGAACACTCAAGATGCCTGCTTTCAACAATCGGTTACTGATTTGAGAGAGACGGGCTCGTTTGATGTTCAATTGTCCGAGCAGTTCCTCGTCTGAAGGAGAATATCGACGGTAATGAGCAATCGAGATAACCGCGATTTCATGCCCAGTCAATGCTGAAAGAACTGCTGCATTGAGAGCATAATCTTGCTTCAAACCAGTTGGCTTACTTTGCAATGCTTCGAGTGCTTCAATCAGTTTTCTTCGTTGCATGGCACTTCCTTGCTCATCGGGGGCCATAAGAGCAAGTTGAAGCGCTTTCATCACGGGTACCATGCCCGCTAGTTCACTCAACAATCCGGTTGGAGCAGATACTGCGTCCAAATCCAGTTCAATTTCCGGCATTTCAGATTCGAAATGGTGGATGCTGTCTTCTTGTTCAAGTTCGACCTCTTCTTCCATGAAGCCTACTTCATTATGCAACATGAAAGCAGAGTCTTCTTCACTAATTTCTTCTTCAACTGCATCGAATTTCTGCAATGATGGGTCTTCCCAGAGTTCAACGCCGTCTTTATTTTCAATCAGTCGGCCTTGAGGGAGATCTTCGTGTCCCTCGTCGAGAAAAGAGCGACTGCGTGAGAATAAGCCCACCATGCCCTTCGGAGCGATACCGTCGAGTGAAGGGCGTTCGAATATCTCAGGCTTCGCATTTGCTGGAGATGCGGCGTAGCCCTCTTTGAGGTCTTCAACCGTTTCCAGTATTTTCAAATCTTCTTGGTTATATTGGTCTTCAGTGAGTTGTTCAAGGTTGAGGTCGAAGAGATTCATGTCATCGATACTTTCCATGATTTTGGCATCTTGTTCAATTTGCATAGCCTCTGAATCTTTATCGAAAGACTCTGCAGATACTGCTTCTTGCACCTCTTCAGGCTCTGGAAGCAACGATTCAAAAGAAGAAAGAGAAGGGGTTTCAAACAACTCAGGGTTGAAAAGAGGTTCAGCAACGGGCGCAATGGACTCATAATTCGGCTCAACATAGGTGTACTGCGACATTTTTGCGTTGTCGATAGCGTCACGCATGACTCGGAGAACCTCAGATGGCAAGCCTGAAGTTTGCTCTAAGAGGTGTTGAGCATCTTCTCTTGCAAAGTTAAACGGTTGACCAGTCGACTGTTCGATGCGTCGTTCGACCAAAAGTTGTACCTCGTCTAACGTCAGATTCGCCAAGGGCTGCATGTGATCTAATTTCTGCAGTATCGAATCATGTAACATGGTCTTATCTTTGGTTTCGAGTACGATAACAATAACGGCCTGGATGCGTTCAAGTGTCGGCAATGTATCACGTAGTGCTACGTTAAGGGCGGAAATATCGACTGTCGAAGCATCGATAACAATCAAAGGTAAAGCTTTGGCGTAGTCCTGAGATGCTTCGAGAATTTTCTTGGTTAACTCGTTACGGCTTTCAGGTATAGTGGAACTGACAAAGCGAGAATAGATGTCTTTCAATAAATTCAGCCCTGCATTCATCGGAGGAATGTGGTCGATATGAACGGATAATGGAGAGATTTTCGAGGCACAGCGGAGCAATGAGGTCCTACCGGAGCCATGCTCTCCAACCAGCAAAATACGTCGAGGAGAACGAAATTGAATGTACTGAGAAAGCACCGTAAGCATGTGCTGACGCCCAACTAAGAGGTTTGAATCACTCGATTCCAAGGGTAAAGTGGAGAACGGATTCGCATCAAGAGGAGGTAGATCCATTTCTTTCCCGACGATTCGCATGAAGCAAGCATATGCCTGTGGGTATTTCATCTTTCACCACAAAGTAAGCACACAGAAAGGCGTTAGGACATGTTAATCTCACAGCCGCCTCTCTTCATAGAGCCTGATTAACACAAGGTTAACGCAAATATAACGCGTTAATAAAAGCGTTAATCCCGTTAATCCCGCCTTCTCTCTTCACTTCTTCTGAAAACTGAGAATCAATCGTTCTTACCCCATAATGCCGATTGCTTGATGAGGAACAAGTGTGTGGAACAACTGGACGTGAACTCATGCCAGTGGAAAACAGTCGTTTGAGTGGTTTTTTCCGGCATAGCGTTGCAGAACGTCGTCAAATCGTTGCTGGAATGGCGGACTTGAACGAACAGCAAATCGCTGCACTCGAAGCCTGCGGAGCACTCAGTGAAGAAGCTGCAGACCGAATGATCGAGAACGTCATCGGAACGATGTCGCTTCCAGTTGGCGTAGCGACGAATTTCGTCATTGATAGTAAGCACTACCTCATTCCTTTCTGCCTTGAAGAGTCAAGCGTGGTTGCTGCAGCATCAAATATGGCGAAACGTTGCCTGAAAAACGGTGGATTCCATACTAATTCTGATGCCCCAATGATGATTGCACAACTGCAAATACTGGAATGCGATGATTGGAAAAAGGCTGAGCAAGACCTCCTTTCGTGTTCCGAGGAATTGATTCAACTGTGTAACAGCCTACCTTCGACTATGGTCCGCCTTGGAGGTGGATGCAAGCGTATTGAAACTCGCTTGCTCGATTCCATTAGTGGACCGATGCTTATCGCTCATATTGTGGTTGATTGCCGTGATGCCATGGGTGCGAATGCGGTCAACACAATGGCGGAACTGATTGCACCTCGAGTCGAAGAAATCACTGGTGGGCGAGTTCACCTACGTATTCTGTCTAACCTCGCAGCGCACCGTTTAGCCCGAGTAAGTGCCGTATTCACGCCGGAAGAAATTTCTGAAGATGGAACCCATGAAAACGGTGTTTCGGTTATTGAAGGAATACTTGAAGCCCAACACTTTGCTATGGCTGATCCGTTCCGTGCAGCTACCCACAACAAAGGCGTGATGAACGCCATTAGCAGCGTTGCTGTCGCTTGTGGGCAGGATTGGCGAGCAATTGAGGCAGGATGTCATGCTTGGGCCGCTTACAGCAACGGCACCTATGGTCCAATGACGATGTGGGAGAAAGACGCTCAAGGCAACCTGCTTGGTTCGATAGAGACACCAATGGCAGTTGGCATCGTTGGAGGTGCCTCTAAGGTCCATCCCGTGGCTCAAGCGAACCTTGCCATACTCGGCGTGGAGTCAGCCCAGGAATTGGCTGGAATCATCGTTGCTGCTGGATTAGCACAAAACCTTGGTGCCCTTCGAGCCCTTTCGACAAAAGGAATCCAGGCGGGTCACATGAAGTTACATGCTCGCAATATGGCGGTCTCGGCAGGTGCTGAGGGCAAAGAAATTGAAATTGTCGCTGCCCGTTTACAACAAGCATCCGGTCCAAAAACACAAACCTTAGTTGGGGAATTACTTCAACAATTGCGGGATGAGTGAAAAATCACTCTTCTTCACTCAGTGGCAAAGTCGATTGGATGGAGCCATCGACCTCAGTTTCTTCTTTGAGAACAGCCACGTCTTCCATTCCATCGAACAGTCCAGTGGTTTTGACTTGCTCACGGAACCATTGTTTGACCCGTTTCCGATCTGTGAAAGGGCATCCAAAAATCTCTGAAAACCTTCGAGTCGTTGAAAGACGGCGAGTGTTACCATCTTTTCGTCGGTCAACCATGCCCAGTTGGGCCAGTTCACGGACATAATCGTAGGCTTTCTGACCTAAGAGTTCGACCAAACGTGATTGAGGCATTGGTTGGTGATAGGCGATGAGTGCTGCTGCCTTGAGTAACTTTTGTGGAATTTCAGTTTTGGTTCCTTTCGGGAGATAACTGGCGACATCTGGTTTCACTTCAATCGCCCACCGGACACCAACTTCGGCAACTTGTAAAGCCCCACCACGCCGGCGTTTGAGGGTTGAACGGAGTGAATACAAAGAATCCAGCATCTCATCTTCATCATAACCCAACGCTGTTGAGAGTTCAGAAACACTCATCGAACGACCTGCGCCGAAGAGAGTCGCTTCCAACAGGGTATCAACGGGTACTTCTGTCATTTTTCTCCCTCTCATTCAACCAACCATTCATGGTTGTCGTACGACTGTTCTTCAATGTCTTTGGATTCTGGCACTTCAATAACAGCGTGTTCTTTTTGCTGCTTTAGAAGAGCACGCTCCTGTTTACGTATCGAATCTTCTTCAGCGACACGGGCTTTTTCAGCGCGTAGTTTCGCATGGCGCACAGAGCCTGAATCCTGTTCTTGGATCCGTTCATTCTCTTCTGCTTGTTGACTTTCAATCAACTCATTTATTTCTTTGAAAGTCTCGATATGTGGCCACGAATCCTCTAAGAAGATTTCACCATCTGGGACGCTGTCCTGCGTAATAGAGGCAAAACCACGGTGGGTCAGGAAGAGACCTGCAATGAAAGAGGCGACCTTGGCTTCATCGTCATACCCATCGGGAACAGTACCAAATGTCTGTTCGAGAATTGGTTTGAGTTCCTGCATCACTTTGAGAACAGGGACTTTGGTTTGACCAGCAGCCAAACATGAGGTCCGAAGGGCTTGCCAACAGCGATTGATATCACCTTCGAGGTCTTCATTATGCATCCGACCATCGACATCCGCAAGGTATTCTTTCAATTCTTCTTCGTGCGCTAATCGGTTTTCTTCTCGGAGCCGAAGCATTTCTGCATCATCGGATGCATCTTTGAATGCTGAAAGTAATTCGACCAAAGTCACAGGGCGACCTTCGTCACGACGGACACGGTTTTCTAAGAGGTCTGGGAGGATTTCATCAGCACTTCCTTCAAGAATGGAATTGGTGAAGAAAAAATCTTCATCGTTATAGTCAGCCTCCCAACCAAATCCATTACCGTCATCCCAGTCTGCTTCTTCTTCAGAATGCTGAACACGGTCAAACAAATCCTCAGCTTGTTGGTGCAACACTTCCCAAGAAAGGCGTATAAGGCGTCCACATGCTGGCAAATCCAGTGCACCTGCTTCGGATTTTATCCGAGCAGTGAATACTTTGAGAAAGCTCGAAAGGTCGATATTCCAGGCATCAAGCCCTTCTTCTCGAACCAAGGAAAGAACCAGTGCTACCGACCGGTCAAATGGATCGATGAGTGTTTGGTGTTCTGCCTCTTCTGTTTCAGCAATCGCCATGATTTTGTCACCGAATAAAGCCGCTTCTTGTGAGTCTTCACCCGATGCCAACAATTGGTCAATGACATCCTGGCGAAGGAACCATTTGTCCAAACCTGATTGTTGCTCTGCCATAGTGCTCACCTCAAACCGTTTCTTCCTCGGCATCATTCGACTCTTCAGTCGCCTGCTCTTGCTCTTCAACCGCTTGAATGGCTTGAGCGACTTCTGCATATTCTTCAATATCTTCAGTCATGTCAGCAGTTCGCTCTGATAGAGCAGTTAATCCAAGACTTGATTCTGTATCTTCTTGAACCGTTTCTTCGGAAGCGGGCATGTGATTGAGTAATCCTCCAAGGCTACCTGGTGTCGCCAATGGTTCAGGAACTTCAGGCATTTCGTGAGAGGCAGCCGAGGCTTCCTCTATTCGTGAATGATTCTGAGCATTGTCTTTTTCAGCTTCTGCAAGGGCTCTTTCACCCAGTGCAATCGCCTTATCGCGGTCGAAGTCAACGATGCGTCGACTGCAACCGTCACCGCCATGCGTGATGCCGATGTGATGGTCTGCAAGTCGAAGCGAGACCTTACGCAAGGTCACCATGATGAATTGAGCACGCTTACTGCGTTCTCGACACATCAAAGCGATTCGTTCTGCATTGTATCCATCGAGGTTTTGGTCGACTTCATCGAAGTAATAGAATGGACTTGGATCATAATCCTGAATGGCAAAAATCAGTGCTAGAGCAGCCATCGACTGTTCACCACCTGACAACTGATGTCGAGTGACCTTGGCAGACTTGCCACGTGGTTGTGCCCACAGTTCCAATCCACCTTTGAACGGTTCATCCTTGTTTTCAAGGAATAATTCTCCTCGTCCACCATCGCTGAGAGATTTGTAAGCGACCTTAAAGTTCTCATTGACCTTCACCAAAACCTTCAGCAAACGTTCTTTGCGTTGGCTTTCGAGTTTCTCAGTAACATCAATGAGATGCTTACGGCGGTCTTGGAGTGTCTTGAAGTCGCCTTTCATTTCTAAAAGACGAGCCTCGCATGCATCGAATTGTTCGATGGCAAGCATGTTGACTGGGCCATGAGAGTCAAGTCTGCGTTGGAGGTGGCGCTCGTTACGTTCAGCATCACCGACGCTTGGTAGAGTTGCATCTTCTGCAGCAGCCTCGATGTTGCTTTCTGCCATTTCTTGCAGTGTGTCTCTGATCGATTCATCTTTCAAACCAAGAGCACGGCCCATCTCTTCAACCATCACTCGGCGAGAGCGAGCATCTGTGGCTTTTTGTTGGAGATTGACATGTAAACTTGTTCGCTCTTCGATGAGGGCCAATCGTTCTTCTTCAAGACCTTGGTTCTCTTCAAGGAATTGGAAACGTTCGTCTTCTTTGCTTTTCAACTCTATAGAGTCGGTTGCAACGCCGGCTTGGAGTGTATCGATGCGTTCACTACGGAGAATAGCATTCCCCTTCAGCAGCGTAATTCGCTGGCTGAGTTCATCAACTCGACTGCGCAAAAGAGTTTGATGGCTTGAATCACCATTGAGTGAAATTTCCGCTTGAACTTTGAGGCTTTCCGCTTCAACGCGCTTAACCTCTGCTGCATGTAAGCGATCTTTGAGATGCTCTGGACTTGCATCTTCTAATGCAGATTGTGCATCAGAACGTGTTTGGTTTACTTGACCAAGATGTTGCTGTGCTTGGTCGTGCTCACGTATTTTGTTCGATCCTTCTAATTTGAGTTCCATCAGGCGTTTTTCGTGTGTTGCAACTAAGCCCAGTGCCGTGTTGTGATTGGTTTGCGTTTGCTTGTGCTCGGCTCGCCATTCTTGGAATCGTACGGCATGGTCACCATCGGAAAGAGCATTGATTTTAACCCGTAATTCACTTTGTAACTGGCGGGCGTCAGCCAATGCACCGTTGACAGTATCTGCCATCAAACGGAATCGTTCGACGTCAGAGGAGAGAGCCTCGACTTCACTGGCACCCTGTATGTTTCCACCGAAGGAAACGGTCATTCTTCGCTTTGAACCACCAACCATGGCGCCTCCTGCTTCGGTGACGTCACCTCGGAGCGTAACCAAACGCACACCGCCCATGTTCATTCGGGCTGTCGACATATTGTCGACGATAAGCGTGTTACGAAGTACGAAACGGATAGCGATATCAATTCGTGGGTCGAAGTCTAATAATTCATTGGCAAAGCCGATGACACCTGGTTTCTTAGAGACCATCAATGCCTTTCCAGCAGCACGTGATTGTGTGAGTTTGTTCAGCGGTAGGAACGTTGCACGACCGGCTTTGTTCTGAGCCAGCCATTGTATGGCTTTGGCAGCGACTTCATCGTTATCGACAACAACCGAAGTCATCCCGCCCCCAATAGCGGTTGAAAGTGCATCGATATGAGCAGGATCTCGGGGTTGGCACAATTCTGCAACCGTACCGATGATGCCCGACAATTCTCCACGGTCGCGTGCAGCGATAATCGCAGCAGCACCGCCGGCCATGCCTTTGGCCCCACTTTTGTTTTCAAGTTCATTTTTCGCAGTGTTGAGTTTACGTTCTGTTTCACGGAGTCGGGTTTCGACCGCCTGAGACTCTTCAACGAGTTTGGCCTCAGAACGCTGCATTGTAAGCAATTGGTCGCCGAGTTTCCTGCGGTCTTGGTCAGGTGCATCAGCGCCAAGTTGCTCACCAACGTACTGTGATTCACCCAGAGCAAGACGAGCGCTTTCAGCAGCTTCTTGTGCAGTGCTCAATTGTTCACTCAACATTTCAGCCTGGGTTGCGACACGGTTGACTTCGTCCTGTGCCAACCCCAGTTTCCCAGTTGCCGCTTCAGTCTCGAGGATGGCTTTTGAAAGTGCCCGGGACAATGCTGCGTTTGCAGTCCCAGAGGATTCGAGAAGCGTTTGCACTTCGATCTCTTCTTTCTTGGCTTCAACCAAGGCGGACTCTGCGTTTTTCAAGTCAACACTGGCATTGACGAGTTCCTGTTTGAATTCATCGAGTGAAGTTTGTGCTTGCTGTAAAGATTCTACAAGTTCAATTAATTCCTCTTTATCCTCGATATCTTTGTCTTCAGCCTCACTTATACGGTCGTTACTGGTCGCAATTCGAATCTGAAGTTGACTAATTGCAGCGAGTAATCCATTCGAATCTCCGCCCATCAAATCTTCGATTTGCTTTTGCAATACCCCGATTTGGTCTTCAAGTCCCAAGAGCGTTTTTGCACCTGCTTTGACAATCAGTTCCAACTGAGTTGCTTCTCCATCGATTCTTACACGCTCATCGACCATGTATTTCCGTTCGGATTTCTGACTTGCTAATTTCGATTGAGCCGAAATGATACGGGCGAGTTTGAGCTCTTCAACCAAATCTTGAACTTTGAGTGCGAGGTTTTTCTCTTTGGTTAAATCCTTGAGGCGAGCTTTCTGTTCATCTTCAAGCAGACCAATGCGTTCGATGTAGCCTTCGACCATCTCTTTTTGACGGTCAGCCTTTCTAATTTCATCGTCATAAGAAGTAACACCGGCCACGCCATCAAGCACTTTACGGCGTTCTTTAGCGGTCATTTTTGCTAACTTGGTGACGTCACCTTGAAGCACGATATTGTAGCCATCAGGACGGGCATTGGCCGCACCAAGAAGGCGGTGGAAGGTCTTTTGACTGCTTTCTTCTCCGTCGAGAAGATATGTCGTGATGGTGTTATTCGATTTAGATAATCGAACTGAGCGGGTCATTCGAACTGCATCTTGGTCCAAAGGAAGACGGCGACGACCACTGGCAAGCAAAGGATTGGCAAAAACAAGTGTCACATCGCAAGAACGGGCTGGTTTGGAATTCTTGCCACCGTTGAAGATCAAGTCCTTCGCATTTTGTGCACGGATGACTTTGTTGCTGCGAGGGCCAAGTACGAATTGAATCGCATCGCCACAATTAGATTTGCCTGAACCATTGGGTCCAGTAATCGCAGTGAATCCACGATCTAATGGTATCGTAATTTCGCCCTTGAACGATTTAAAGTTTGAAATTTCTAATGCTTGAAGATACATCCCTATCCCTCTAACCGAAGTACTTTCCCTCGACCTTATCTACGGCACCCATCTCCCACAGGTCTTAAACAATGCGAGTGATAGAAGGGCAGTGCATTGGTTTTGGCAGGTGATTAGCGTGAGCCAGAAGGCGTCAAAAACCTCGGAAAGGTGTTGGGTCTGAAGGCTCACAGTGTGCCAGATTGGCCACATTCATTACATCCGCCGCCTTTGCAATAGGGGCATGTTGCCAGCACTTTGACGCTTTTCGAGGCATCTCTCCGCATATGAAGTTGTGAATCCTTTTTCAGAAGTCGTGAACGTGAAATTCGCTTCGTTGAACCACTACGTGAATCTAAAGACACTTTTATCGAACCAAAAGCGTTTCTGAAATCGTCCGCGACTTTCCGTCTCTTGTCCAATCGGTCTCGTGTTTGTTCAATGGCTTCGGCCTCCCAATGCTTCGGTCCAGCCATGATGAAGGCGCCCACTGTAGCGATAATACATTGAAACAAGAATGGATTCACGTAGATTGGCATCAATTCAGATATACCTTGAGAACTTGCTGCACGAGGTAAAAAATTGAGACGGTCAAGAATGGCAATACTGAACAAGGCCGCCCCCACTCCGAAAAGAACATGGTAACGTCGTTCTGAACGACGTCCTACTCGAATAAAACCAATACGGCCATACAAGAGGACAAATAATCCCAAGCAGAGGAACAGAAGATCTACACCTTCCCAAGAACCAACTGCACCGAGACAGAAAGATGGATCACCATTTTTTAATTCCGCTTCAATCGTTGGAATACTGCAAGAGGGTAGGAACATTTCCGTGATATTGACTTTCACTTTACCAGCCCCATCAATGATGAGGGGTGCGATTTTCCCCAATCCTACATTTGCTATTGAAAAACCAACCAAGCAGCAACCAAAAATGATGCCGAGTGCTTCCCGAGGGTTCGCCATACCGGGAGGTAATCAAGGGCCGGACATAGCGGTTTCGCTTGCCGATGAGGTGAAATGTAGTTGCATGCACCCCCGCATGAGAGGGGCACTGTGGCACGCATCGTCATCATCGGAAGCGGCATTGCCGGCTTATTTGCCGCATTGCGACTGGCTGATGCTGACCATACGGTGACCGTCATCACCAAACAACGACCAATCGACTCCTCTACAAATTGGGCACAAGGCGGGATTGCCGCTATTCTCGACAAAACTGACGGCATTGGACTTGAATCACACATCAAGGATACTTTAGCGAGTGGCGATGGATTATGCGATGAAGAAGTTGTACGTCGAGTGATTGAAGAATCTGGTGCTCGAATACATGATTTACTCAACATCGGTGTTCGATTTGAAACCAATGAAGATGGTGAATTCCATTTTGTCAAAGAAGGTGGTCATTCTCAGCGGCGAATTCTACATGCAAAAGATGCTACTGGAAAGGAGATTGAACGCGCATTGAACGATGCTGCGAGTTCACACAGCAAAATTACACTCAAACCAAATACACTGGCGATGGATTTGATTCAACGTGAACACCAAAACCCCGGAAAAGGGATTGCTGGAGTCTGGTGTCTCAATCAGGAGAACAATATGGTGTTCACAGAACCTGCTGATATACTCATGCTCGCCACAGGTGGCGTAGGACAATTGTGGTCCCAAACGACAAATCCACCTGTTGCTACCGGCGATGGGCTGGCCATGGCGTATCGTGCTGGTGCGAAAGTCAAAGACATGGCTTTCATTCAATTTCACCCTACGGCACTCGCCCTCAAATCCGACCGGCCTTTCTTAATCACTGAAGCAATGCGTGGTGAAGGTGGCGTAATTCTCGATGATGAAGGACTGCGCAACTGGCAAGCAGAAGTACAAGCTGCGGGTGACAAAGGGTCGGACATATTACCTGGACCTTTTTCATTCACACTGAAACATTCACCACTTGGTTCAATGGCAACACGAGATATTGTCGCTCGAGCAATCGATCAGCGCTTGAAAGAAACAGGCGACCATCATGTCTATCTCATCACTTCACATCTTGACCAAGCACACCTTTTGGAACACTTCCCGAACATACAAAACCGTCTCGACCGTCATGGTTTGAAACTTGGTCGTGACCCGTTGCCAGTCTCTCCCGCAGCACACTATATCGTCGGCGGATTGGCTGTTGATGAGTTTGGAAGACCCTACAGTCGGGAAACTGGTGCTATCATCCCTTCACTGTATGCAATTGGCGAGGTTGCGTGTACTGGAATGCACGGCGCAAATCGGCTTGCATCAAACAGTTTACTCGAAGCGGTTGTCTATGCTGACCGTGCAGCAAACCACATCATAAAACAAATACCAGAAAGCCAAGATTCAGTCTTACCAGATTGGCGTGCTGATGGCCTTGAAGACTTGACTGAGCATGTATCGGTGTCAAACGATAGAGAGTCTTTGACAAATACGATGTCGAGAGAAGTGGGTATTGTTCGAAGATATAACCGTCTCCATCGTGCCTCTCGACGTTTACAACTTCTCGCTAAAGAAGTTGATTTCATTTGGCGAAGAGCATTGCCTTCAAGACAAATTGTCGAGTTACGAAATTTGATTTTAGTTGGACAGTTGGTCACAGAAGATGCTGAAAACCGAACTGAAAACCGAGGTCTGCATTACAATACAGATCTCATTCAACGTGAAGAGCGTTGATCATTGCAACCAACATCTGGTTGAGTGGTGTGGCAATTCCAGCACGTTCACCTCGCAAGACAATCGCTTGGTTAAGAGCCGATATTTCAGTCATACGCCCTGCTCGAATATCTTGTAGCATGCTGCAAATATTGGTGGAAGTGGCGGTGAGTACTTGCCGTAATTGTTGCTCGAGTTCCGCATCATCTGGAATCGCAACACGCTCCATTCGGGCGACTGATGCACCTTCTAACATTGTGGAAAAGGCTGAAGAAAATAAATCAGGATGTAAGAGTGCTCCATTTTCAACACCTGCCAAAGCAGCAAGTGGGTTGATAGCGATGTTGAGAAGTACTTTCTTCCAGAGTGTGGCCAAGCCGTCAGAAGACCACGCGGGTTCCAATCCAGCAGTTAAGAGAACATCGAGCAAGGGCTTGGCTTCGGTTTCACCAGGCCCTCCAGGCAATGAACCAAGAACAGTTTGCCCCTTGCCTGCCCAATGAACAACACCGGGGGATGGTCGCCATGCTCCATGCGTCGAAGTGGCTGCAAAAACCCGTTGAGGTCCGAGAACTTCTATGCATTGTTCCGCATGGCCAAGTCCGTTACTCAAGCTCAAAGCCATTCCTTCATCGTTCAGTAATTGGTGGGCAAGTTCAGCGAGATACGTCGTTTGACCTGCTTTACCTGTCAGAAGAGCAAAATCAATGGTTCCCGATGCATGTTGCGGAATTCCAACCTCTTCAAGTGAGAAAAACACCTCTTCGTTTGAAACAAAGAGCGTCTTAAGCCCCTCTAAGTGCAGTCCTTGTGCAGCCATATGCGCACCGTGGCTACTTCGGCCATGAATCAAGAGTTCCACACCTTCTACTTGGGAAAGGAGTGCTGCATACAATGAACCAAGCGAGCCCGATCCTAAGATTGCAATACGCATTTCTAGGCCTCACATATAACTCGATAAATGAATCACAAGCGCTTCATCTTGATGTTCAAACCACAGCGTCGAAATGGTGCTGTTTGAAGGAGAGAATTCAAACGAATTCCAACCAGTTGAAAGTACATTAGTCGAAAGAACCGTCGACCATGGCTCGCCATCCCCAAAGACCTGCTTTTTTATGTGCACAGGTATAGAGATGTTACTTGAACTATAGACCGAAAACGTAGCTCCGTCCGATTGTAAAAGACTGCCATTGTATGCAGCCATCCACATGTTCGACCAGATTCGATGAGAGGTGTTATAGCGTTGAATTACCAGTTCGGGTCCTTCTTCAACCGTGAAGTTAAACCGAGGTTCAACTGAAAGATGTGGAGCACAAACGTGCATACTTGCACCATCTGACATTTGTACGGTTAAGGATTGATTTACATCAGTAACCGAAGGTATATTCGAAATCTTTCGAACTTCTACATCCCAAATCCATTCACCTTCACTCGGAGCCGGTGGGATTGCCAAAGCGGGGTCAAGGGGGCACAGTGCATCGATGGAACTCAGTATACCGCTTGAATTAAGACGGAATCCCCATCCAAGTGAAGGATCGTTGGTAATGGTCCAACCATCTGAGGGAACAACCGCAACCAATGGGAACTCTGGCAAACCTCCATCAAAGATAACCTCGTTGAGTTTGACAGTATTGAGTTCAGAAGTCCGCAGCACAACAGGATCTAAACCTCGCAAGCAGATTCGGTCTGGAGATTGGTCGAAACTTGCTGAGAGGTTGTTATGCCCTTCGATCCACTGCAAACGTGATTGAAGGTTCAACATTTGACCTGCATGAGGGAAACTAACATTCAGTGATTCGGAAGAGTCAACATTGAGTTCCATGCAACGTTTCATTTCACCTTCATCGTAAATCATTTGCCAAAGAGAAGCTGGATGGATATCGATGTCTGGTTGAATCGTGACAGGATGGCTCTGATATTCCCCTTGTGTCAACGAAAGAAGTGAGAAGTTCAAAGCGGTTGGAGCGTGTAAGACATCTGTCCATGTCATGTTGACAACAACTGTGATATCAGTTCGAGGGGGCAGAGTGCTTCCACAACCGAATCCATTGATGTCGAATGTATCTTTTCCATTGCAATCCCAACTCATTGCCCAATTGGACAACCCTGAATTATATTGGTCGTAATCGAGAGCCCAATCTCGGTTGATTGAAGAAGGGTTATCGACTTTGAGAGAGACCAAAGCATTCCATTGGCCATCAGTTTCACTGGCTGTGAAGTCCATGTTCATCTCAAACACGATTGAAGTATCCCAATCTTCATCAATTTCAAAGGGTACTTGACTTGGTAGGGCGAATAAGACTGCAACGAGCATTACAATTCCGATGTTTCTCATGGAGCCTAGATCAAGACCTTTCGGTTCGTTGAGAATCAATGGAGAACTTCTATTGGTTCCGAGGAACAGTAACAAGGGCAAAATCACAGTGAGAACTAAGATCCAGATTGTGAATCCATTAAATGCATCAAACATCCAAGCAAAGGCCAAGATAAGAAGGAAGATGAAGACCTGGTTAGTACTACTTCGTGCTTCGGAGGACCCTGCTCGGGCAACCATGATTCGGCCTCCAGGGAAAGTAGGAATTGGAAGTAAAGAAATCCAACTAAAGAAAGTCAACAATGCTCCCGCCTTTACAAATGGATGAGACCAGGTGAGGCGGGCGAGATAATCATCCAATTGCCATTGACCAAGGATTTCGACTAAAAAGGGACCCTGTGCCACATTTTGAGCACTTGTTATTGCGATGTATTCAGGAGTAAGCCAAATTCCAATGCCCCACAAAAGCATTCCAAGGGAGGCAAGTGTGGCGGGAACCGAAACTGCAACCCAGCCCAATACTTTGCGATCATCCCATAGTCGGGCATCCATTCGAGGTAAAGTTGGAATAAGAAAGAGACCGAATGGCCAAACTAAAGACGTTTGAGACAGCAAGCCAAGGCTCCAGAGAGAAATCGTTGGTTCTGGAAGAGGAGTGATGTGGCCAACACGGTGGTTGAAATGCAGGGCGATTCTTTTTTGGAGATGTGAAGCAATAAACAGGCTACCAAGCACTGGAAGGGTATAACCAATCACGGCATCCACTAAAGTAGAATTGTAAAACCAGCCACCGGATGGACGTGAACCCTCCATCCAATATGCACCAGCAAGCGTGAGTGTTAATGCAGAAAAGCACCACATGATGAGTGTGAGATTCAAAGTAGGAAATTGACGTTCAGGAAGAGGGAACAATTGAACAACCCATTCCTCACTTTGAGAAAGTTTTGCTGCCCAACCGAGTTTTTTCAGGTAAGCGTTGGCTTCATCGAGACAATCATCGATTTCTTTGTCATGTTTAGGAGAGACGACCCATGTTGGTAAAACTCCACCTGACATGTCTGAAGCAACATAAAAATAACGATTTAAAATGGTAGAAAGCAATTCATGCTGCTTCCATTCCGAACGATGGGTTGGCATCGATTCGAGAGAAGAGTTTACCTCCACAGAATCATCCGAATCAATTGACATGTCATCCCTCAAACCTTTGTGGTCCTGCATCCCCTTTGAAGGAATCCCTCACCCTGTTCAAAGCAGTCGAACAAAATCACTTGTTCTTGAAACGCTTGAGGCGGAATGTTTCTTCACGTTCCATCTCTTCAAGTCGAAGTTGGATAAAGACTCGTGCTTCGTCAAGTTCAGGAATCACTTTGAATTCCAAAGCATTGACACGTCGCTTTGTTGCTTCAATTTCTTGAAGGAGTCGCTTGAGTGTTGCTTCCATCTCCGATGCTTTGACGATCTTTTCAATCAAACTTCCAAAAGACTCTCCAGCCTCATCGATATAAGGTGATGAACCAATGAATCCGATTCCTCGTTCTTGGAAAGTCGACTTCAGGTTGGTTCCACTGACGCTTGGAACGACGACGCCCATGATGTTTCGGCGCTTGACTTCAACTTCAGGGTGGCCCGTGTTGGCAATAGCTGCTGCACGAACTGCCAAGCCACCTTCGATAGCATTGGCCAAATCGATACGTTGCTTTGCCAAACGATACGCCGCTGTCAAATCACGCTTTGCTTCAATCATATCCGAAAGGAGAGTACGGAATTCGTAGAATAACCCGTCACGCTTCATCTTCAATAACTTGTAACCATTTCTGGTTTGCTTAATGCGAGCCTTGAGTTTAATCAACTCACTGCGGGTTGGTTTGATGTCGAGTGCCATGTTCTTTCACCTCCTTTTTTATTTGAATTAAATGTTTCAAGAACGGTTGTCTGGGTGGTACTTGTCAATCCACTTTTGTTCAAGACGGACAAGGTATTTCGTGTCAATAGATGACAGGAGATGCCAGCAAAGGTCGAGTGTTTCTTCGATTGAACGGTTCTCATCACGGGTTTGGCGAAGGAACTTGTCTTCGAAAACACCTGAGAAAGTAAGCAGTTGCTTGTCTCGCTCATTCAATGCATCTTCACCGACAATGGCAACGAGGCCACGAAGTTCACGGCCTTGTGCGTAGCCAGCATACATCTGGTCAGAAACAGACTTGTGGTCTTCACGAGTTGTGTCTGCACCGATACAGGAACCCATCAAACGAGAGAGTGATGGAAGAACGTTGATCGGCGGATAGATACCTTGTTGATGCAATTCACGTGAGATAACAATTTGTCCTTCAGTAATATATCCAGACAAGTCAGGGATCGGGTGAGTAATATCGTCACCAGGCATTGTAAGAATTGGGAATTGGGTAATGGAACCCTTCTTGCCCTTTACAATTCCAGCACGTTCGTAGAGCATAGCCAAATCGGTATACATGTAACCAGGATAACCACGTCGTCCAGGAACTTCTTCACGAGCAGCACCAATTTGACGCAGAGCATCACAATAGTTGGTCATGTCAGTGTAGATAACCAGAACGTGGTAGTCTTTCTCGAAAGCGAGGTATTCTGCAGCGGTTAAAGCCAAACGAGGCGTAATAATACGCTCGACTGCAGGGTCGTCAGCAAGGTTGACGAACAATACAGCGTTTTCGAGCGCACCTGTGCGCTCCAAATCGGACCGGAAGAAATTGTATTCTTCAGCGGTGATACCCATTGCACAGAACACAACAATAAACTCTTCATCCGAGCCTGTAAGCTTGGCTTGACGAGCAATTTGTAGTGCGATATCATTGTGTGGAAGACCAGATGCTGAGAAAATTGGCAACTTTTGTCCACGGACAAGGGTTGTGCAACAGTCGATTGCCGAGATTCCTGTTTGAATGAAATCGTGTGGGCTTTGTCGACTGAATGGATTGATAGCAGCACCGATGATGTCGGCCTTCTGTTCAGCAACAATCTCTGGGCCACCGTCACGAGGACGACCTGCACCATCGAGAATTCGACCGATGAGGTCAGTACTCACTGGGAGTTTGAAGACATCACCCATGAAAGTGACACCGGCTTCTCGGTCAATCTTTGCAGTTCCTTCGAAAACTTGGACAATCACGAGATCGTCGGAAGTATCGAGCACTTGTCCGTTCTTGATGGTTCCATTGGTGAGTCGTAGGGTAACGATTTCACCAAAAGCAACGGGTTCAGTTTTATTCAAAAAGACCAGAGGTCCTTTCACGTCAGTAATGGTTCGGTATTCTTTTCCAGTCATGATATTCCTCTCCTTAGTTCTCCTCTACTGTGTCGGCGATTTCGCTGGTCATTTTCTCGACCATGCTTTCGATGTTGTCGATGTATCCCTTTTCGAGACGACCACGCATGAGGTCGGAACGAGCTGGAACGTTAACTACGTCGTCGAGTAGAGCACCGGCGGCCATAGCAGCTTTTGCAGCATCTTGGAACGTCAAAATCGCTTTCGCCATTTTGTATTGCAAGTGAATATCACAATATGCATCAACTTCGTGGAAACCATTCTGTTGTAAGAAGAATTCACGAATCATACGAGCGACTTCGAGCGTCAATTGTTGGTCAAGAGGCAGTGCATCGGAACCGACCAACTGGACGATTTCTTGCAATTCCGCTTCAACCTGTAAAAGACCACTGATTTGAGTTCGGATTTCAGGGAAGTCTTGTGAGATGTTATCTCGGAACCATTGGTCGAGGCTTTGTGGATACAAAGAATACGAGTTCAACCAGTTAATTGCCGGGAAGTGACGTTGTCGTGCAAGACCTGCATCTAATCCCCAGAAGACCTTCACGATACGAAGAGTTCCTTGAGATACTGGTTCGGAGATGTCCCCACCAGGTGGAGATACAGCGCCGATAACAGTAACCGAGCCGTCGTCGCCGTTGAGTGTTTCAACACGACCAGCACGTTCGTAGAATTCTGCAATACGAGAAGACAAGTAAGCAGGATATCCTTCTTCACCAGGCATTTCTTCAAGACGGGAGGAAATCTCACGCATTGCTTCAGCCCAACGGGAAGTGGAATCTGCCATCAAAGCGACGTCATAGCCCATGTCACGGAAGTATTCTGCAATAGTGATTCCAGTATACACAGATGCTTCACGAGCAGCCACTGGCATGTTGGAGGTGTTTGCAATCATAACCGTTCGGTTCATCAAAGGCTTACCGGTGTTTGGATCAATCAAGTGAGGGAATTCATCCAACACTTCAGTCATCTCGTTTCCACGTTCTCCGCATCCGATGTAAACAACGATTTGTGCATCGGAATACTTTGCGAGGGATTGTTGTGTAACTGTCTTACCAGATCCGAATGGACCAGGAATTCCAGCAGCGCCACCCTTTGCAAGTGGGAACAGGAAATCAAGAATACGCATACCGGTAATCAGTGGAGTTTCAGGTGCATACTTTTGTTGGTAAGGACGAGGAGTTCGAACTGGCCACTTCTGCATCATCTGCATCTCAGTACCATCTTCAAGCACACAAACAGTTTGTGTGACATTGTAATCACCGGATTCAATCGACTTCACAACACCGCTAGCGGTAGGTGGAACCATGATTTTGTGGGTGATGGTCTCAGTTTCTTGAACGTGTCCAATAACTTGGCCGCCGATCACTGAATCGCCAACAGCGACTTGTGGCTCGAAAGTCCAGACCTTCTCGAGGTCAAAGGCATCTGCATCGACACCACGAGTGATGAAAACTCCCATCTTTTCTTCCAAGGTAGGAAGAGGACGTTGAATTCCATCATAAATTTGAGTCAAAAGACCTGGGCCCAGAGAAACTGAAAGTGTTTCTTGGGTGTTCAAAACAGGTTCACCCGGACGGATACCGGAGGTATCTTCGTACACTTGGATGACGGCTTTCTCACCGTGCAGTTCAATCACTTCGCCCATTAAACCTTCTTCGCCAACACGAACCACGTCATACATTGCAGCGTTCATGCCAGTTGCGGTTACAACAGGACCAGATATTCGATAAATTACTCCTTCATTTTTCATTTAGATTTCCTCCATATTTTTTTGGAATATTACTTCCACAGGTCGACTCCTATTGCCCTACGAATTGTATCTCGCAAGGTGGTATCTTCTTCCGTTCCAATGCCAAGCACGGTCGGAGAGATGGATGCCGAGAGTTGGTCACGAAGACGCTCTGGCAGTGAAGCAAGGATTGAGGAGTCAACCACGACAATCCCTACGTTTTTGGTAGTGAGTAGTTTTTTGAAGGTCGAAATTGTTGCCTCTTCGCCTTCAGGGTTATGCAGGTTATCGATGCCTGCAAGTTGGAATCCAAGAGTGAATTCTGGTGTTCCTACAACTGCGATATCCATGTCAATTCACCTCACAAAATATGTGCTTCAAGCACTTCAATAGACAATCCAGCAATGCGTCCACGAACAATGAAACGCAAATCATTCACTTCTTGGACTTTCATGGCCACATAGTGAATAACCGGTAGTGATGATACTGGATGGAGGAAGCTCATTCGCTTCATGAGTGCATATTCTCGTTCCTTGAACCAAGTGATAACAGGGTCAAGGCTGTTCATTTCCTTCGAGGTAGAAAGGGCTGTTTCAAAAGCAGCGAAATCGAATCGGCCTGACGCACGCAACAAATCCATAGCAGCAGCACTTCCGCCTGCAGCAATCGAAGAGAATGCGCGGGCAGGCACCAAGCGGCCACCAGGGACGAGCATTGAGATGACATCTTCTGAAGAGATTCCTACTGCTTCTGCCTCAAGGATGTTCAAGAGGTTGCGGTGATCAATTTCAGCACCAAGGAGTTCCTTCAAGAAACGAACATCGGCGCCTCTGCCATTCAAGGAAGCCAAGGCTTTCTGGAAGTAATGGACGTCAAGGGCATCTTCGTAATCGGAAAGTCGTGAATCTTCAGGAACGGCTATGAGAGCTGGTCCAAACGATTTACGACGCATTTGAACGACTGCAGAGCGCAAATCATCAGCACTTTCGATGATCTTCAACCATGGAGTGTTAATGTCATTCAATTCAGGAAGGATTGAATGAGCGACTTTTTCAAGTTCTACTTCATTCAAGACCGCACGAAGAACGACTTTCGCATTCAGATACTCGAATCGTGAGGTGTATGTTTCGACCAGGCCGCGGATTTTGCCGTTGCACATCGAAAGCATGTTCTCAAGTTCGTGTTCTAAGTTGTGAGTGAGTGCAGCCTCAACCAAATCGCCACCTGTTAATTGACCCGCATAGATATCGATCTCTGCACGGTATCCAATTTCGCCGACCGCTATGGTCAGTTGTTCAGGTGATTGATTGATCAATTGGCGCAGCCTGGAGCGGTCCGCAAGTTTCTGCCGTCGTGACTTAGCACGGGCAGCAACGTAAGGTGTATTTCCAAGCATTACCATCATTTATCCCTCAGTCAAAAAGTATTGAATTAATTTCAGCGAGTTTACCGCTCCAAGATGTTTGAAGAAGTGTATCAAAGCGCATATCATAGGACACCGAGCCATCTGGAGATTCGAGAACAAAGCCACCAAGTCCATTGATTGGCTCACCGATAGGGCGCTTACCAGCAATTTCGGAAAGTGATTTACGATCAAGTTCGACAGGTCGGATTGTGTAGTCATTGCCACCAATCTTGTCAGCCTTTGCCATCAAGGACTTGAGCAAACTTGCTCTTCCTGAGAGTTTTGGGTTTCCAAGTTCATCGCTGGCCGATTGGAAGGTTTCATCGAGAACCTTGCGTCGAGCAACGAGGATTTCTTTTTGGTTGGCTTGGCGTGCACTTGCTACAACTTCACGGGCAATTTGAATTGCTTCGCGTTCAGTGCGAGTTGATGCTTCCAAGCGTATGGCATCGGCCTTAGAATTAGCCTCGGCAAGAATTGCCTTTGCCTCTCCATTAGCCACTTCGACCATAGCCGAGGCTTCAGCCTCAGCAGATTTAGCGATATCTTTTGCGAGTGTTTCAAGCGTCATATATATTCCTCTATGTGTGTTTTTTTCACTTATCTGGGTTGCCCCAGGTTGTTTGAACTCCCCCTCAAAGGAAGAGTGGCAAAGCACCGAGAATCACAATGGATTCTGGCAATGCAGTGAAAATGAGTGCAACACCGAACTTGCTTCCGTCTTCAGCGAGCATACCGACAGCTGCGCTGCCAATGGCTGCTTGAGAGAGACCCGCGCCAATGGCTGCGAGTCCTAGGGCAATTCCAGCACCAATAGCAGAGTATCCCGATCCGTCGGATTGAGTGAGTTCTGCGTCTTCAGCTGCTGCGACACCTTGAGCAACCATGGTGATGGCTGCCAAAAGGATCAGTGTTCTTAGGCTCATTTTTAGGGTATTTACGTTCATATTTACTACCTCCGTGTTTTTGTCCATTGGACTATGATTTGCTCTCCACGTATGAATTCTCCACATGGAGATTACGGCCACCGAGCGGTGCAAAAGCACGGCCGGACCCGTCGTAGAACTTGCCCATCCATTCCACA
>Ga0308019_10000400_pt1 | contig 27292 bp, 16 predicted proteins | sample Neamet284_FD_203135 | JGI IMG/M metagenome (GOLD analysis project Ga0308019, IMG submission 203135) | Marine microbial communities from water near the shore, Antarctic Ocean - #284 | ecosystem: Environmental > Aquatic > Marine > Unclassified | place: Southern Ocean | collected 2014-10-01
TAGAGCGGTTAGTATCATTTTGTTGCATGGTTTCCTTTGCTTAATCGCCCCCAACAGTTTTTTGGGATTCATCATTATGAAGATGAAGAAATATGGTGAAAAGAATAGAACAGCGGCCACTCTAGTCGAAACATCCCCTCTTTCAGATAATGGTTCACCTATTATTGACAGCAATAGAAGAACTGTGTAAATACCAAACACCTTTCCAATATTTCTAGGTTCGATGAGTTTCCAATCGAGTCGTCGATTGAAATGTGATATAATGATTGATGCTACTACTAATGGAATAAAGAAATCCATGATTAATGATTCTGAAAAGTCAAGAGTCTCTGAGAATTTATCTCGAACGACCCAGCAAATCAGAGTAATTATTCCTAACACGGGCATCATGGCTCCTATTGAATACGAGAACGGGCCAAGTTTGTCTCCATCCGACCTTTTTCTTTTGAAAATAGTCATTGCAGGAGACCAAAGACAGACTAATGATGTGCAAAGTAATGTCATTCCTATCGTGGCAAGTGTATGATAGATTGGAAGGTTACCCGACATTATTCCAATCATTATCGCTAGCTGACCAAAAATATTCATTGCAACATAGGTTCTCATCACACTCTTTTCAAAGGTTTGTACGTCATATATTAGCGGTAGAGTGCTGAATCCTAACCCTGCAATTATACACATCATCCACCCTAAACTCATTTGGATTCGTAGCGTGTACTGGATTTCATTAAGATTCAGATTATAGAATTCAGTGCCTATTGTACCAATCCAAATCGTAGTAATAAAAAACACAATTTGCATTACAACTGCAGCAAGTATCAGATCGATATAAGAGCCAACAGCCCAATGCTGTTTACTTTGAATATCGAGTTTCATAGTCGATGCTAGATGGTTGTGCATATAAGTGGTGGTTTTCTTACAATATTCAAATTAGTAACGGAACAAGACCTAAATCGTGCCTTGAAACATCCATCGAAACATCCTGGCCAGGTAATAATAATAATTTGTCATCATCATCCAAGGCAAAAATCAGAATACCAACTTCATCGCCCATCTGCTTCAAAGTTCGTCTACAAGCATTGGTTTGAGTGTCCATGTGTATCAATTTTGTTAAGTCCACAATGACAGTGTCTCCTCTACGGACTCTATCTTCGATTTGACGAATTGGAAGTCGATGCATTTGGTCTGGCACCACATAGCGAAGCGCTCTATCTGGGAATTCGGTGGTTGAAGAATAATCTGAAAGGTCGTGAAATGCGATACCATCGGGTGTTACTGGGCCTGTCCAACCCTTTGGGATTTTATTTGAATGCTTGATTGGGGGCGGTATTTGGACCGGCGCTTCTAAGGCTGCATCAATCACTGTTTGTTGTGGTTCCCCAGTGGTATGATCATCATCTGGGCTGACTATTGTCAATTGCTGTCCAGGAGCATCTTCAGCCTTCTTAGGCTTCTTTCTCTTTGTACGCTTCACAGCATCAGGTGAAGGTGCTTCAGGGTCTGGAAAACCAAAGAACTGCCAAAGTGTTCCCATAATTATCAACTGCTCACAAGTCCAAGTCGCCTAGAAGGTCGGCTAACTCTTGTGAGGCAGGAGTCGGTGCTGGTTCTTGAACCATCGTCCTATCGAGCAGAGATGCAGTCGGTTCTGCATAAGTTTGAGTTGGTGCCGGCTGAGAATATACCGGGGCTGCTTCAGGTTGTGCATACGCTTGGGTCGGAGGTGGATTTGAGTAAGCAGGTGTAGCTACTGCTACATGTGGATTGTTCACTAGATACTGCTCTCCATAGTAGGACCATTGCTCCATAGTCCAACCCGCCGGCAATCCTGCTGCGGGTATTGGTGGACCACTGCTAACCGACGCCTCTACAACAGGGGCAACTACAGATTCATTTGCAGCAGGAGAGGAGTCGTCCCATCCAAAGTCCGTCGTCATTTGAGTTTCTACAGGTACGGTGCTGGTATCTCTTCCTCTTAGTAGCAGAGTAACCACTAATGCAAGAATAATAAACACTAAAATCGAACCTAGTGCCATAGGGCTTGTCATGCCGAATAAGCCTTCAGTTGGCATTTCTTTAACCTCTACCATGACCGATGCAGTACTAGATTTACCATCGTCATCAGTTACTGTCAGGTTAACCATATACGCGCCAGATTTCTCAAAGTCAATTGTATAGGTTTCACCTGAACCATCTTGTGTCGCTCCTTCAGTAGTAGGGTCGTCCCAGATGAAAACTAGACTGGAACGGTCGGTAGGAGTGTCGCTAGAATTGCTTCCACTGAAAGTTATTGAATCACCTTCTGTAATAACAAATCCACCTTCGGGAACAAAGATGTTAGCCGAAGGTGGACGGTTAACGATTGTTACATCTATTGAAAATGAATCTGTGGCATTATCGTCATCCCAAACATTTGCAGTAATTGTACGCAGGCCACTAGTAGCCCATGAGATAACCAAATCTTGACCTTCTACATCACAATCATCGGTATCGATTCCGTTTTCATCAGAATCGACAGACACGACGAGATCCCAACAGAATCTCAAATCATTAGCATCTGCAATATCAATCGCAATTGCACTTAGATTCAGAACTTCATCTTCGAATATTGCTTTAGATGCAGGCAACACTTCGAGAACTGGTGCGATATTGTTGACTCTGATATATCCAAGAACCGTGTCACTTGTAAGCCCATCATCATCAGTAGAAAATACACTAACAGTATGCAATCCTGATTTATCCCATGATGCAGTAATAACCGAACTTGGACCAGATGTGGTCACAGTCAGGTTTTGATCTAAGTCATCAGGATACCATGTAATCAACAATCCTTCTCTATCTGAAAGCGTATCATCCCCTTCGATTGAAAGTGTAGCTAATACTTCTTCATTAATTGTCCAAGTGCCATCTTCAGCCGGAAGGTACGGTATACCATCGATTGCAAAATTCATTTCTCCAATTGTTGGAGCGACATTCAATACTTCGAAAGTAAGTGTATCTGAGACCGATGCATTATCATCATCAGTTACTAGAACCGCTATTTCATGCATTCCTTCTCCTTCAGGTGTAAACGTACAATATGGGCCATACAGCCCTTCTTCACAAGCACTATCTGGCCAAGTGATAGTTACATGCTGCCCATCGGGTGAGACAGTATCCCTATCGCCACTATCTGAGGCATTGAACATGATTGTAGTTCCTGCAGCGACAACAGGTGTCATAGTTGTTAGATTGACATATGGGTCTCGATTAAGGATAGTTGCATTCATGATAAGTTCCACTTCATCGAGTTCATCATCAACAACAATCACCTTGACTTCCCATTCACCATCATCAACCCAGAACCAACTGGTTTGACAATTCGGAGCCTCGATAAATTCAGTTCTAAATCCATCTTCTATCTCGAAGAAACATCCTACTGTTCCACCATCGGTGTCAAAGGATGCAGATGCATCTATGGTCACATTCTCGAATGTGAATACATTGTCATCTAACATCATGTCTGCAACAGGCAGCCTTCCAATGAAAATATCTAGGGAAGCGCCATTGTTTGAGCGATTTGCATCTGCAGTCACTAGGTTATCTGGGTCTACCATGAATGTAAGAGTTTGATTCCCTATAGGAGTATTAGCAGAAACGGTCCAGTTTACATCTACACGGGCTTCAGTGTAAGGAGCTAGGGCTGGAAGGTCTCCTCGTACAGTTGTACCGTCAGGCGTAACAATTTCCATTTCGGTTGCTGGAGATATTAAGACACCACGGTTTTGTGCAGGAACTGAGAAGTGAATGCTATCTCCTGGCAATGCATTGTATCCACTCGCTTGCGAGAGGATTATCGAATCTGTACCTCTTGTTCTAGTTACAATCATCGAATCAGGTTTTGCAACTAAGTCTACTCCTACTACCGATAGATCAATCACAATTGTCCCCGCTCCAACAATCTTGTTTACAGGGTCCCAAATCACAACTCCATTGCTTGTCCAATCATCAGATGCAAGAGATGCATCCTGACTAAATCCAACATCTAAATCAGGAGTTACTTCGCCATTAGAATCTGTCGTAAGACTCATAATGACGCCATCGGATTCATATCGGAGTTGTAGGTTCTTTCCTACTTCATTAGCAGTATTAACTGTGAAATGGCCCACTACTTCTTCCGTTGCATTAGGTAGTATTGCAACAAATTCAGGATTAACTGTGATCACAGTATTACGAATACCAGGTGATGACCCGGGATTACCCCCTGAAGAATCTGCAGGGTTGTATGTCTTTAGCAACCAATCGATTTCGAATCCTGCTGGATTAATTAATTTGTACCATGCAAAATATCTAACAGAGTCACAATACCATTCAAAACCGTTAGTAGAGCCAGTATTGTTCCAAGAATTGACCTTGTGAGAATCCGAACATCCACTGTAAGATGGAGAATTAGTATTACCAACTTCAGTTGGAGTACCATCTGTAGTAACTTGGTAAGTTGTGTTATCTTCAACATATGGTGTATCAAAAGAGGTCACGTCAAAATAATCCGAACTTCCGGTTACATTGAGTCCCGAATCATAATTACTAGTCCACTGGTCTCCAGTTCGTAGTGGGAAGTCGTATTTCTCTCTTGGTGGCTCATACACAGTTGCAAATGTAATATCTGCTAACTCTTGTGACAAGAATCCTAAGTTGAATGGGGCGAAGTCAACGACTAATGTGAATGTACTATCCCATACTGCTAAGTCACTTACGCGCAGAATGTCGATGCCATCATATGCGATATCTAATCGACCAGATGTACCTTCTAATGTAGCACCATTGTTGCCGGATGTATATTCTCCTTCTATCGATAGTTCGTAAACTAAAGTCTGTGTGCCTTGAATTGTTACGAATTTGATGTCGGTTACTTCCATTGTGGTATCGCCAGTTAATGTATTAATTGAGGCTGAAACATTTGCAGATTGTATCAATCCAGCAACATCGAATAGAGTTTCATACACCCACTGATCTCCTATTCTCCAAGTTGGAACATCGTGTACATCTGCTTCATGGTCACTTGCAGATTTGACCGGGGATTGTTCCAAATCACCAATCATTGAGAGTGGCCCATACGCCGTCATCAAGATGAGAATGAAGATAGGTATGGCGCTGCGCATGGACATACGGAGTATGTCTGTTACTTTTCAGCCTGTCCGTACTCTGATTCTTGCATCTCAAGGTACTGGTGGCCATAGTGTAGCCATTGTTCTTCACTCCAACCTTCAGGCAGTCCCTCATTTGGAACAGGCAAGGCTTCAGTTTGGTTATTCAAATTAGTGGAATTCTCTTCTGGAATACTAAATGCATCCATTCCTGGAGCCTCTAATGGCGCTTCAATCATTGGAACACCATCATCATCCCATACAGATTGTCGCTTTTTCTGGCCCTTCTTCAATACAATAACAAGTCCCGAAATAATAAGCGCAATAAGTACCAATTGAACAAATGGGTTTGCTTCTTCGCCGGTCAATGATTCCATCACTTCTTCGATGGCAGTTCGGTCTGGAGAATCGACTTCAATGATTGCGGTTTTAGCTCCTGGTTTCAATATATCTTCATCCCAAGCAATCGCCTTGATAGTAAATACTCCTGCTCTAGGGAAGGAATATTCGACTGTAGAGCCAACTAGGTCAGCATCATTGTCTTTTATGCCATCTCCATCACTATCGATGGAACAGTCGATGTCCCAAACAACGGTTAGGTATTCTCTGTCTAGAACAGAGTCCAGAGTAGCGGATGCATCGAGAGTTATTGTCTCACCTGATATCGCATTGCTAGGAACCTTAATTCGGACCATTGGGGGCAAATTAAGAACAGTTATTGATGCTGTAGATGAACTTCTTGCTCCATCATCGTCAGTTGCATGGAATACGATATTGTGTATTCCTGCATTTTGCCAAGACCATGTTAGATTTGCCCCTACAAAGTCGCAGTCATCATCAGCAGAACCGATTCCATCAGTATCTTCTCCAGGGTCAATATCCCAGCACACGATTAATCCATCCATATCTGAAGAGGTATCCCATGCAATTCCGGATAGGCTGATACTCTGTCCTTCAGCTACAGCCATTATCTCTGGGAGATCTTCAATTTGTGGCTCGATATTTCTTACATCGACCCATCGTTCAACCCAACCGCTATCTTCATCTTCAGCATCGATAGCCTTGACCAATATTTTCTGCATACCTGAATCACTCCATACTGCGGGAACACGAGATTCTCTCCCCTCGGTATCGATTCCAAATGACCATTCATATCGCAAATCTTCTAGGTCGTCCATCGAATCTTCAGCCCGTGCAGATAATATGACCTCTTGGTCTTCATCAACTTGCCAAGACATTTGACCAGATGCTTCAATCAAGTCATTATTTTGGTCCCACATCGCTACTGCTACATCATGAGGTGCAATATTCGTAAATTCAATATCGATTGTAGCATATGTTTGATTTCCATCATCATCAGTTCCAATTGCGGTAAATGTGTGTAGTCCTTCTTCCCAAGCAGTAGTGGTGCAAACTCTGGTGTAATACCCCTCAGCACACTGCGCATTTGGCCAATGAATATCGACTAGGCCTGGCCATGAATCTTCAGAATCAGAATCGTTAGCAAATACGTGTAACGTAACTGGATGTTCTACTTTCACCTGACTTCGCTGCGAATGAATTGCAACATTTGGTGCACGGTTATGAATTTCTACTTCAAGAATCTCCTCCGTTGAATCCCCCTCTTCATCGATTACATTTACGATGATTGAATAGAGCCCATCGTCAATCCATGTCCAATTTAATGAACAATCACTACGCGTCACTCTATGGTGGCCCATCGAGTATGAACCGTCATCGAATTCGATATCGAAGGAACACCAAACGGAACCTCCATCCTCATCGTAACTAGATGATGCATCAATGAGGATTTTTTCATTTGTCCAAGCACTCTGGTTTTCACCCATGTAGGTTGGTGCACTTCCAATAAATAGTGCCAAAATAGCAATGTCATTTACCGAATCTGCATCGTTTGGATTTGATAATTGACGGTCAACTTCCCATTGTATGGTTTGATTAGCAATGCTTGAATTGTTATCTATTTGCCACTCGATTTCGAATATGAATTGCTCAAACATTGCTAGAGCGGGAAGAGTCTGGCTAACCTCATATCCGTCAGGATATGTAATGTGAGTAGTAGTTGGGGTGCTAGTGGTAATTCCTCGATTGTATACTGGTAATTGAATTGTCAGATAGTCACCAGGTAGTACATTGTATCCTGAAATTGAGTTTAAACTATCTAACTCACCACTCCTATTTCGAATAATATTTGCTCGCTCTATGGCTGCAACAAGATCTAATCCTACAATATTATCGTCAAGAGTAATTGTAGAGGCTCCATACAGTCCTCCACTCGATGCTATGATTCCATGACTTGCCCAATCAACAATTGTTGCGGATGTATCTGTAGCCTCACCTACGGAAACCAAGGCCCATGCACTTCCATTAGCGGCTGTAGTTACGGTTGTGGAGAACCCTTCTGACTCATGCCGTATTTCTACATCAAGCCCAGATTGAGGACTTCCGGTTGAATCGGTGATATTTGCCCAAACTTCGATTGGAGTATTCAAGGCTGTTATTTGAGTAGATAGTTCAACATCGAGATTAGTATTTCGATATCCTGGGTTTGTTGTTGCTTCAACACCACTAGAACCTACTGGAAGGTATTGTTTGAGTCTGAAATCAATTATCAATCCAATATCTTCTTCAGTATGCGACCATGCATAATTTCTGATTTCAGGACAGAACCATTCGAATGCGGTCTCGGTGCCATTATCGTCATAGGAAGTCAATTCATATGACGCATTACAACCGCCGTAACCAATCTGTTCGCCAAGGTCGTTGATTGGTTTACCTGTATCTGTGGCTTCCCAATTGGTATGGTTTGCACCACTAGTTGGCTGTGGGAATGGGGTGATGTAATCCGAAGACCCTGACCATGAGGTCGATGATACATAGGATGTATTCCATGTTTCACCAATGCGTAATGGGAAGTCATAATTTTCATTCATTGGGTCAAAGGATGTACTGATTGTGATATCGGCGATTTGTTGAGTGAGAGATGAAATGCCATAGGGGACATATCTTACATCCAATGAAAGGTCAGTGGAAAGTTTAGCCAAATCTGAAACTCTCCTGACTTCATCTACTTGATATTGAATATACAGATTCCCTGTATATCCATCTAGAGCAACACCTCCTTTGTCGAAATCAGCTTTGGATGAAGTTTGGTAAACCAAGGTTTGGACACCATCGATGCTAACCTCCGTAACAGCATCTACAGTGGTTGTTGCATCACCCGTAATTTTACCGACAGTTGCGGCGACACCTGCATTTTGAACAAGCATAGTAGGGTCGAATGCACCGGCATATATCCATTTGTCACCAACTCTCCAAGTGACTATGTCACTTACACCTGGGTCTTCACTCCCAACGCCACCCGCAATAGCCGGTGGTGCGACCAAAATGGTCGAAAGCAAGAGGATGAGCACCATCCCCATTTCTCGGCGCATGAATCAATTATGCAAATGGCGGATAAATATAGATGAGGGCGGCGCGACATTCTTCAAAAAGATTCAAAATATGGTAAAATACATTGACAGGTCGCTTTTTTCTTGTATTCCTTAAGGAATAGACTCATGTCCAAAGTCTAACTCGCCGTATCATGCGCTGGTTCGCCTTCAATGGTGATGCCGATGGTATCTGTTCGATGATACAATGGGGCCTTGTGCATGGCATTGAAGGAATGAGAGTAACTGGTGTTAAGCGGGATATCGAGTTGCTAGAAAGAGTACATCCAGTGCCAGGGGATGAAATTGTAGTGATGGATATTTCATTAGCAAGAAACCATGCTAGAGCCACAGAACTTTGTGAAAACGGCTTCAAAATAACTTGGTTTGACCATCATTTAGCAGGCGATCCAATTAGCGGCATGGAAGCAAATATCGATGCCTCATCAAATGTTTGTACTGCCAAAATTGTCGAATCGTATTTGCAATTAGAATCAGATTGGGCCCAAGTTGCCCTTCATGGAGATGGTTTGTCTGAACATTCTTCCAAACCAGAGTACAAAGAATTGGGAGAGTTACTCAATTACAATGGATATGGGGCCGATCTTTCCGATTTACATTTCCATCCTGAAGAATTATTGATGCATTGCCTAGAATCAAATACTCCTAAGCATTTCATGAGCACCCCTGCTTTCATGAAATTGCAACGTGGTTTTGCAGAAGATATGTCAAACGCAGAATCCATTGAAAATGTCGATGGAATCTATCTGTTGCCGAATGAAGCATGGGCTCGACGTGTAGTTGGAGTAATGGCCCACAGAATCAATGCTCAGGGGCATGGTCCTCATGTCATTGCAATCGATAAGGGTGACACTTTACAAGTTTCAATGCGCGGTGAAAGCGGTATTGGAGAATTATGTGCAACATTTGGTGGTGGTGGACGGGCAACCGCTGGCGGCATCGACGCTCTCCCGAAGGGAGAGATACCAGCCTTGATGAATGAGGTCAACGCCCGTAGGTCTGCTTGAGGTGATTGTATGCAGGATAGAATGACTCATCTTCAAAGATTGGAAGCCGAGGCTATCCACATCATGAGAGAGGTTGTTGCAGAGGCTGAAAACCCAGTCATGCTCTATTCTGTTGGCAAGGATTCTGCCGTAATGCTTCACCTTGCAATGAAGGCATTCCACCCAGCTAAACCCCCGTTCCCAATAATGCATATCGATACGATGTGGAAGTTTTCTGAAATGATTGAGTTCAGAGAAAAAATGGCTAAAGATTTGGGTCTTGAACTAATTGTACACATCAATCCCGAAGGCAAAGAGATGGGGATGAATCCTTTCATTCATGGCTCAGGAATGCATACGGACATGATGAAAACTCAAGGGCTAAAGCAAGCATTGGATGCCCATGGATTCGATGTGGCATTCGGAGGCGCTCGTCGGGACGAAGAGAAATCCCGAGCGAAAGAGAGAATTTTCTCATTCAGAAATGAGAGTCACCATTGGGATCCAAAACGGCAACGTCCTGAACTCTGGAACATTTACAATTCACGAAAAAACCCAGGCGAATCTATTCGGGTATTCCCAATTTCAAATTGGACCGAACTAGATATTTGGCAATACATCCACCTAGAAGAAATCCCAATCGTGCCACTATATTTGGCCAAACCAAGACCTGTAGTTGAGCGCGATGGTGTACTAATTTTGGTCGATGATGACCGCATACCAATGAGGGATGGCGAAGTACCAATGATGAAAACAGTACGATTCCGTACACTTGGTTGCTATCCATTAACCGGCGCAGTTGAATCAGAAGCAAACACACTACCTGAGATTATTCAAGAGATGTTGTTGACTACGACTTCTGAGCGTCAAGGCAGAGTTATCGATTTCGATAGTACAGCCTCGATGGAGAAGAAGAAACAAGAGGGGTATTTCTGATGGCTCACATCAGTGACTTAATCGCAACGGATATCGATTCCTATCTTGCTGCCCACGAGCAGAAAGAATTACTGAGATTCATTACATGTGGCTCAGTTGACGATGGTAAATCCACTCTTATTGGGCGTATGTTGTATGAATCTCATATGTTGTTCGACGACCACCTTACTGCTTTGGAAGCGGACTCTAAGAAGGTGGGAACGCAGGATGGTGAAATTGACTTCGCCCTTCTTGTCGATGGCTTAGCGGCAGAAAGAGAACAGGGAATTACCATCGATGTTGCATACAGGTTCTTTTCAACCGAGAAAAGAAAATACATCGTTGCGGATACTCCTGGTCATGAAGAATATACTCGTAACATGGCAACTGGGGCATCAACCGCAGATGTAGCAATCATTCTTGTTGATGCAAGCCAAGGCGTTCTAACCCAAACCCGCCGTCATTCATTCATCGTTTCAATGGTGGGAGTTAAGAGAATTATTTTGGCAGTAAACAAACTTGATTTGGTTGACTATTCTCAAGAAGTATTCAATTCAATAGTAGCAGATTACCATAGTTTTGCCGATGAAGCGTTGGAAATTGAAGAGATAACAGCAATTCCACTATCTGCACTCAAAGGCGATAATATCGTTGGACCTAGTGAAAATACACCTTGGTATGATGGACCTTCAATCATGGATTACCTCGAGCGAGTCGAAGTTTCATCAACCTCGCAATCTAGGCCATTTAGGATGCCAGTTCAATGGGTAAATCGCCCGAGTAGAGAGTTCCGTGGCTTTGCTGGACTAATCGGTAGTGGAGTCATATCTCCGGGAGACCGAATTAGAGTTCTGCCAAGTGGAACCGAATCCACCGTAGAGAGAATAGTTACCTGGGAAGGTGACTTAGAATTAGCCGGAGCGGGACGTTCAGTTACCCTGACACTCAGCGATGAGATCGATATCTCAAGAGGTGACATCATCACAGCAGCAGACAATCCATGCAGTAGTGCAGACCAATTTCAGGCACGCATTCTTTGGATGGATGAATCAGCTATGATGCCTGGGCGTCAATACTTGTTCAAATCCAATACGCAAACAACTTCGATGACCCTTGGTCGTCTAAAGCACCGAATAGATGTCAACACATTAGAGGAGTTACCTGCTAAGGTACTTGATATGAATGAAATCGGTATCTGTAATATTTCTCTTGCAAATAGAGTTGCTTTCGATTCATATGATGACGACCCAACTATGGGTGGTTTCATCATTGTCGATAGAATAACCAACAATACAGTTGGAATGGGCTTGATTGATTTTGCTTTGCGCCGGGCTGAAAATATTCATTGGCAATCGATGGATGTTACTAAAGAAAGTCGTGCTGAACAGAAGAGCCAACAACCAAGGCTGATTTGGTTCACCGGGTTATCTGGCTCAGGAAAATCATCGATAGCCAATATCCTTGAAAAGAAATTACAAGCGATGGGCAGGCACACAATCACCCTCGATGGAGATAATATTCGTCATGGTCTAAATCGAGATTTAGGATTCACAAAGCCAGACCGTGTCGAGAATATTCGCCGGGTTGGTGAAACATCAAAACTGATGGTAGATGCTGGATTAATTTGTATCACATCATTCATTTCGCCCTTTGAATCTGAAAGACAAATGGTTCGTAGTTTGATGGCAGAAGGTGAATATGTCGAAGTATTTGTTGACACTCCATTAGAAATCTGTGAACAAAGAGATGTTAAGGGACTTTACGCAAAGGCCCGAGCTGGAGAGTTGCCTAATTTCACAGGCATTTCCAGCCCTTATGAAGCGTCTGTGAACCCAGAGATAAGAATTGACACAACACAAGTTAGTGCAGAGGAAGCGGCTGACCAAATCGTCGATTATTTGAGCCGTTCTTGAATTCGCTTAGCGACTTCATCCCATTGTAGAGAGTCTCGCAGTTCGATCATCGACTTACGAGATGAATCCAAATGTTCTTGATTTAACATTGAGATACTTGCGACAATATCATCGACAGTTCTACCACGTAATCTAATCGCTCCGGCCACGTCATCAAAGATTGAGATTGGCGTCACTGCTAGTGGCACACCTGCTGCTACACCCATCCTTACAGCACCCGATGCCGATTCCTTAGTATTCTGATAGGGGAATACGAGAAGTTCACACTTTGCGAGCGTAGCAACCGCAACCTCATCATCCAAGAAATCTGTGATTAATCGAACTCGGCCATTAAGTCCCTTACTTTCAATTAGAGAATTAGCCTTACCTTCCATATTTTTGCTACCTTCTCTAGTAGCACATAGCATAATCAATTCATCCCAGCCGGGAAGTCTCTCAAAAGCTTCGATAAGTTCCAATTGGCCTTTATGCGGCAATAGGAATCCAAATGTACCCATCACTCTACCTTCAATCGGTAGTGATTCAACCAATTTTGAAGGTGGTGGATAGATTCCATGTGGAATCATGACTACATTCTCCTGTATACCTAGGCGCTTGAGATTATCGACATCCGCCGTTGAATGAACCATCACAGTAGAGCAGGATTTCAGACCTTCAACCGCTTTTTCTATTCTCTTACTAGGGAATATAACCGAGCGATCACGGGTATTGTGCATGGTGATGAACACCTTGACTTCCATATCTGCAAGTTTTAGTAATAATTCATTTAGATAAGAGAATCTTAGCAGGCCAGGTTGGTGTTGAATTACAACAGTATCAATTCCTTTAACTGCGATTTGGGCAATTATCCCTTCAAATGAGTTCGAATCTCTATTCCAGCAAGGGATTGCCCCTTCAACATCACCTTCTCCAGATTGGCACATGACTACGACGTCATCCATCTGTTCGACTAAGAATTTCGAATAAGTTGCAATTCCACACCTGATGCCCCAGGTGCTGATCCAACCAATCATTTTCTTCACTCCTCAAAATTAAATTCGGCATATTTGTCAAGGATTGCTTTGACATCAGTTGAGCGTGGAGAATATTTCTTCTTTCTTTCACGCAACGAGAAGCCTTCCATGTCAATTTCAACCCCAATCGACTCAAATGCCAGCATTGCTTCTTGGTTTGTGTATGGGTAACGCAAGAATGCAACCTTGTCAATGCCATTCAGTTTCGCATTTCGGAAACTTTCGAGGAACATCGAAAACCCGATTGGGTCTTCTGGAAATGATTGCAAGAACCTCGAAAGAGGAATCTCAGGAGCATTAATTCCAAGGCACATCTTTGCGGCATTGGCAGCCAAGAATTTCCTGCGGTCCATTGAGCGAATCGAATCAATATAATCGCCATGAATTACTAAAATCGGTTTGCCAACACTTGTTCCTGGGTGTTGTTTGTGACAAATTAAACCGTAATTTTCAGGACGAGTTCTGATATCTTGAGATTGCATATGGTCGCATAGAGCATTAGACGCTACGCCACCATGTGAAACTACCCAGACGTCGATGCTACCTGCATCGACATCACTAGGGCCTAATGGCTGCATTGAAATCACAGCAAGTCGGCTAATTCATCTTTGATAATCTGCACTGCTTCAAGGATTTCGTCCTTGTGGCGAGCACCGGTTATCACCATCTTACCGGAACCGAAGATCAGGCAGACAACCTTAGGGAAGTCTAATCGGTAAATTAGTCCAGGGAATTGCTCTGGCTCGTACTCAACCTTGTCGAAAGGCAAGTGGAAAGTTAAGTTGTTTAGATTCAATTTTCGTGGTAGTCCACAAAGAGGATCTCCTGTGTTTAATTTTCGAGCACCAGGTATTACTAATGCTTCTTTCTTTTCGTACAGTTTTTTGCACTCCTTCACTTCTTCCTCAGTGGATATACGAATTGAACCATTTTTGTTTTCATAGACGAATAGGTCTGAATATTCTCTGTCTGCTGTCCCATCGTAATCTTCTGGGTAATGTAGGGCGTAAGTAGCAACCATGTTTTGAACTTCAATTTCTACGTCCTTTAGGTCCCATGTTGTGATTCCTGCTGAGCGAAGGTCGTTGATCATGCGCTCGATACCGGTGTGGATATTATCCTCATTCTTTCCACCAGTGCACACTGCACGTCCCGAACGGAACATTAGAATTGCAAGTTTTGGGTCTGCTACACGGTAAACGACACCAGGGAATTGTTCAGGCTCATATTCACAATTGAGCTGTATGGCAATGTCTGGGAGGTCAAGTTCTTCCGCCACTCTGGTGCTAGCGACTACATTTACTACAGTTAAACGGTCCACATCGTTCATGATTGGGCCCATTATAAACCCCTATATAAAGGACCTGCTAATCAAATGGGTCCCAAAGTACCGCATCTCCTTCAAAATCTACCTGCATTCCACTTGCTGCTAACTTGGTGATCAGAGTTCTTCCTCCTGCTAGCTCTATGGCCTCACTTGTCGCTTTAGGGTCGCGGGTCAATGCAATCATGCAACCTCCTCCACCCGCTCCAGTCAATTTCACACCGAGGGATGAAGGTGCAGCAGCAGCGATTAGAGCATCAAGTTCAGGACAAGATACTCCAAGGCTACGCAAAAGCAGATGATTTTCGCTCATGGCTCGCCCAACGCCTTCCATATTCCCTTCCATCAATGCTGAAATGCCCCTTCGTGAAATGATACCAATAGTTTCGATCTCACGAATTCTCTCTGGTGACTCTTTGAGTATATTTGCAACCTTAGCCACTTGTTCAGAAGTGGGGGCGTGGATTCCGGTGTTTCCAATTACCAGCCAAACTTCATCGATAGATTCTGGTAGTTCTACAGAATGAACTTCCCAAGTTACGTCGTTTAATTTTCTAGAATAAAGCCAATTCAAATTGGACTCTACTTTGTCTGAAAGTACGATACAACCACCATGGGCACAAGTGCTTGAATCAAGGGGTGAGGCTATTCCTTCTTGTGCGAATGCCTCGACAGCATGTGCCAAAATTGCACATTCATCGACATCTACCGAGTCCGCTCCTAATTCCTTTGAATCTCCTTGTTGGACCTCCCAAGGTCCCGTGTATACCGCATTTGGTCTAGCGGCAGTCCACCCTTCAGCCCAATCATCATCCTTGATTTGGCGACCTCGTGCACACCTTAGCGCAGCACTTGCTGCTACTGAAAGTGCGGCGGAAGAGCCAAGGCCACTTGCAGGTGGAATATCACCTAGGATTTTGATAGAAAGCGGAGGCCCATCAGGCCACAACCTCTGTTTCAAAGCTTCAACATGCGGGTGGCGTTGGGGGCTAAATCTCATTCCATCGAGTCGCCAGATGTCATTTGGTTCAAGGGTAACAGACATTCTTTGGTCTATTGCAACAGCAACAGCAGGCTGGCCATAAACAACAGCATGTTCTCCGAAGAGAATGCACTTGCCGGGCGCGCTTGCCTGCACCATGTGGGGCGGTCATGTTGGAGGTACTTGGCCGTTGGGTTGAAGGAGTGAGCCTCCTTCGTGGGGTTGATGCAACATCCACTCGATGTCACCTATGGAGGTATTTCTGGTTGGTATATACTTCTAGTTCTAGGTGTTATTTCCATTGGGTTCTTCATATTCCAAGTTCAGAAAGCGACCAGATTAGTTCTGTTGGGCTCCAAAGACAATAGGTTTGATTCATGGGGTCCTCGATTAAAGGAGACCGCAAGTGTTTGGCTTGGGCAGCGTAAAGTGCTTGAAGACCCAATCGCAGGTGGAATGCACGTCCTCATGTTCTGGGGATTCTTGATGCTTTCAACCGATATGCTTGACCTCGCAAGTGGTAATCGTTTCAGTGAACATCTCCTTCCTGATATCCTTAATCCATTATGGAATGGAATGGTCGAACTTGGATATACCAGTGCACTGGTTGGATGTTTCCTTGCACTTAATCGTAGAGTTTTGTTCACACCTGAGAAGTTGAAAGGAAAGAGCCAACTCGAAGGAAATGCAATTTTGTTGCTGATTATGACTATCTGTACTACTGCGTTTGTAATCGAGGCAGGAGAAGGTCCAAATGCGACTTACGAAATGATTGGTGCATGGGTTGCAAACTCATTTGTAATCACTCAAAGTACAGTTAACATTGCATATTGGGCTCATATGGTTGCGATTTGCACATTCCTATTCCTAATACCTGTATCCAAGCATATGCACCTGGTTATGGCTCTGCCTAACGTATTCTTCTTTGATACCCAGCCAAAGGGAAAGATGCGGCCCTTACAAATGGATGAGAATGGAACAGCAGTTCCTTTGGATGAATTGGACTTAGATACATTTGGAGCATCACAGTACACTCAATTGTCATGGAGAAGCCTAATCGACGGTTGGGCATGTACTTCATGTGCAAGATGCCAGGATGTTTGTCCGGCTTATGCATCGGGTAAGGCGCTTAACCCAATGCAGATCATCCATGATGTACGTGATTATGCTAACGAGCATTCAGAACTTCTGCTAAGGGGCGAGGTTCCAGAAGAAGACATAATTTCTCGCTTTGGTGAAGATGCGATCTGGGCTTGTACCACTTGTAATGCATGTGTTGATGCTTGTCCAGTAAACATTGAGCATGTTCCAAAGTTGACCGATGCCCGCCGTCACTTAATGATGGAAAGAATGGAATTCGATGAATCAGTCGAAGACACTGTAGCGCCTTTGATGTCAACAATGGAGAACCTAGAGAATGATTCCAACCCATATGGAATCCCTATGCATGAGCGTGGCGATTGGGCTGCTGACCTCGATGTCAAAGTAGGAGAGCCGGCTGAATATATCTACTTCGCTGGATGCGCAGCTTCGTTTGATGAGAGAAACAAGAAGGTCGCACGTGACACTATTTCTGTCATGAAAGAGGCCGGATTAGATGTTGGTATTCTTGGAATGCAAGAAGGTTGCAGTGGAGACGCCGCTCGTCGTGCAGGAAACGAATATCTATTCCAGATGCTTGCAGAAACCAATCTTGCAACATTCAAAGAGATTGGCGTCAAGAAGATAGTAGCGTCCTGCCCACACTGTTTCCATACTCTTGGAAAGGAATACAAGGACTTTGGTGGTCAAGACATTGAAGTCATGCACCACTCTCAATTGATCAATCACCTTCAGGTTGAAGGCAAATTGCCAGAACCTGCTCATGATGGAAATGTAACCTACCATGACCCATGTTATCTTGGGAGAATCGGTGGAGAAACCGAAGCACCTCGTGCTGCAATTGGTGGAGTGGATGTCGAGACTGAAAACCATGGCAAAAATTCGTTCTGTTGTGGTGCTGGTGGTGCACAGATGTGGATGGAAGAGCACGTGGATGATGACCATGACCGTGTCAACATCATCCGTGCAAAGGAACTTGCAGAGACTGGTGCAGATACTGTAGCCGTAGGCTGTCCTTTCTGTTCTACTATGGTGACCGATGGCCTATCAAGTATTGATTCAAAGATGGAAGTCAAAGATATCGCTGAAATCGTTTGGGAGCAAATCAAGGCAAACGATACCAAGATTCAGGCTGCTAAGTCAGACGGCGAATGATACTAAACGCTTGGCTAGTCAAAGTACAAACACTATATTTTGCAACATTCAAGTTGCTAAATCTGATGGGTGAATCAAGCCACAGCAGTTGCAGTAATCTGAGCGATTATTCCACCATCGCTGTCGCCAACTGCTTTCTTGCTTATGGTGACATCAATTTCACAGTATCCGTTTAACCCATCGCAGAGGTCTGTTTCTGACCCTTCAGAGATTGTGATCTCTTCAGCAACACTCCAGTACTTATCATCAATATAGGCGTATGTGCATGAAGATGAGTTGGATGCCCGAACTTCCTCGTCACACGAAAGTGATGCCCCACCATCTACAATTATCCTAACTTCTACCAAAGCCCAGCTTAGGTCTGTTCCTTGTGTCATTTGTATGTGGACTAGGGCGTCTCCGCCGTTTTCGCTCATGTAAGGGTCATTAGCTGCATCTCTGTCACTGAACTGGTACAGATCTAGACCTCCTTCGGTATTTTGTTCCGCCAATCCACCACCCGAACAAGAGGGTGCGTCGTCGTCATCCGAAATTTCCTCTGCGATTTCAGAGAACTCGTCTATCCACTCCTCGTATGCCTTTGTTCCTGATGAACTCGCTTCTTCATCATTCAATACGAATTCTGGATTACTAATGTCACTAACCAAAATAATACACATGTAGTCCACCTTCATTACAGCACCGCGCTCCATTGGGTAAACCTTCAGACAATCGGATTCAGAATCAGAATCCTCAGTTACGCATATGTAGTAGTAATCTCCTTTATCTTCTGAAGAATATTTGTGGAAATCCATCTCCATGACGCAGAGATTATCGGTATTCTTCATATCTCCATCTTCGTAATATTCACAACCGCCATCCATTGCAGGGCGTGCCATTTTGAAACTATCCTCTTCGAAAATATAGGCATAACCCGATTCAGCCCAATACACTTCTCCGTAGAAGTCGGGTTCTGTAAGATAATCATAGAGGAAATAACCACCGGTTCCGGCTCCACCGAGAACCAAAATTGAAACAACTGCAATAGTTGCAATTGACATTCCACCTCCGGCTGCAGCAGCCCCTGTTGCAGTTCCTGCTAATCCACCAGCAGCTAGACCGCCAGCGCCTTGACCTACAAGTCCGGCACCCATCTCTAGACTACCAGGCGGGGGGGGTGTCATCATTGACATTCCCTGCATAGTTCCTTGAAAATCAGGATAGTATTGTTGCGTAAAGTTTGCAGCATCTGCACTAGAGTATCCTTGCTGAATTAAGTCTTGATAATACTGATTAGGGTCCATAATAACAGTCTTCCGAAAGACATCAAACACTTAGGGGTTGTGCAGCAGCACAATTTTGCAATCTTCAATCTTGATTAACACCAAACATAGAAGCGGTTTGGCAGATTTATTCCTCTTCATCATCAGAGTTCATATCAGATTCAAATGAACCCAATGTTAGCATAAAAGATATGGCCAACAGATATTCTAAAGGCGCTGCCCAGTTAATCCATGGTTGAATTATATTCATGTTGTTTTTTGAATCTAAGAACTCTGGGTGCGCCTCGATGCCTAATCCCATGGCATATGTCATACCAAAGAAAGCAATGAATCCCAAAGCAATCGACATGTATCTCAGATTTTTCCCCTTTTGGTTTCCCTCTTTCATTCCAAGGTGTGTCAAAACGCCCCATGCTAGACTGAAGTGAAATACATTGAGGGCTGTGATGATATGAAGATCAAGATGGTCATACATGTCCATGAATGCCATCAGTACCAAATTAGCCCCAACAAAGATACCACAAAGCATCGATAGGTGCATCCAATACCATCGCCCGCGGTCCTTATTGACCTGGAATAATCTCCAAGATACATACATCAGAATAAGTCCTGCCAATGTAAAACCAACAGTAAATACCACTCGTTGAAGCCCGGGGTAATCGGCTTCAGAAATAAAGAATGGAAATGCCCTTTTATCACCAGAGAGTGTATGTATTAGTGAAGATAGAGCAATGGTAACCGCCGGAGTTATCCACCCTAGTCTTGCTGCAAAGCGGTCTTCTATCACCGATAAGCCTCCACAGTATCATGGATGCAATCATCATAGGACTTCCAAGTAATACCCAGTTCATTTTCAACCTTTAGACTCGAATATTTGGCATCTCCTCTTGAGAAAGATTTGGCCGCTGAACGAGTGAGCAATCTCTTTCCAGTGAATAATCCCATGAACCAATCTTGTAGTACCACAACAGGCATTAGCCACAAAGGTATTCCAATGCGGGGGAATTTCATTTTTGGATACAACTTTTTAGCTCTCTTTAACAAATCATAAATGGTCATATCTTGGTATGGGGCAAGAATATATCTTCCACTCGCTTCATCATTTTCATATGCTAAACGGTGCGCTGTGGCTACATCATCGACATGCACAATGGCGAGCGGTATTTTTGGTATCATCGGATATTTGCCCTTCATCGCATCTCCAATTATATCGGTTGAGGGTGTTGGGCGAGAGAATGATCCACCTAGTACCCCGCTAGGGTTAATCACCCTGAGGTCCAATCCAAGTTCTTCTGCCAATTGCCAGGCTTTCTTCTCAGATTCTGTTTTTGCTCTTGAATAAGGAAGTGAAAAGTTTTCATTCCAATTTGATTCATCTTTGATGACTTTCTTCGGTGTTGAACCAATAGCAGCAACCGATGAAGTGTAAACAATACGTTTAATTCCGCAATTAGCAGCAGCACGAAATACATTCTCAGTGCCCTTGTTTGCAGTGTCAATGATTAATTGTCCATCTCCACTAGTGGCGTATATCGTAGCAAGATGGAATAAGCCAATTGCACCATCAAATACTCGATTCCAATCATCAGGATTGAGCACATCGGCTTCGACAAATTCCATGTCGAGGTCTGGAGCCTTATCCATTGAGCGAACAGTACCTCTGACTTTGTACCCCGAATCTATTAATTGTCGAGCAAGATTGTTGCCGATGTGTCCGTTCACACCAGTCACGACAACAAGCCCTTCCATGCTAGGCCATCGCCGTCGCGGCTTTGAATCATGGCATTGTTTGAATAACAGTGAATCACCCCCGCGGGGTGATGCCTCTACGTGTACACGACACAAGGCGACGGGAAAAAGTGGATTTTACCACTATGAATCCCGGTGTTGTCAACATGTATGTTTGTGGAGTCACAGTGTATGATTTGTGCCATCTTGGTCATGCACGGTGCTATCTTGCATTTGATTTGATTCATCGTTGGTTAGAGAAGTCAGGATATGATGTAAATTACGTTCAAAACTTCACCGATATTGATGATAAAATCATTCACCGGGCTAATGAAACCGGTGAGGACTGGCGAGAATTGGTTGAGAATAATATTGCCACATACTATCGTGATATGGATGCATTAAATATTCTGCGTGCAGATAAATATCCAAGATGTACTGAATTTGTCGATGAGATGATTTCGATAACTTCAGATCTCATCGAGAAAGGAAATGCATATGCGGCTGCTGATGGAGTTTACTTCAGTGTGGAGAGTGCACCAGAGAAGTATGGATTACTCACTGGTCAGAACATCGATGCTGTGCGAAGTGGTGCAGGTGGAAGAGTTGGTGGAACCGGTTCAGGAAAGCGTGACCACAAGGATTTCGCATTGTGGAAAGCAGCAAAACCAGGTGAGCCTACATGGGAATCACCTTGGGGCCCGGGAAGACCAGGGTGGCACATCGAATGTACTGCTATGTCGATGGAGTCATTTGGTTCACAATTCGATATACACGGGGGCGGCCACGATTTATTATTCCCGCATCATGAAGCAGAAATATTCCAAGGTGAATGCCATACAGGTTGCTCGCCAGTAGTTCATCATTGGTTACACAATGGATTTGTCAATATCGATGGCGAGAAGATGAGTAAATCACTTGGTAATTTTTGGACTATTTCAGAGATATTGGATAAAATAGACCCATTGGTTCTTCGCTTTTCATTAATCAATGCCCATTATCGTTCACCAATCGATATGAATGAACAGTTGCTAAAAGACGCGCAAAAGAATCACACACGCCTAATGGGTGTTTACAAAGCGTCACTCGAATTAATGGGAATAAACTGTCCTCCACTCCCTAAAGGAGATCTAACTTCACATGTACCGTTGGTCAAGAGTCTTGGCCTGCTTGAGAAAATGGCTCAAGGATTTGCAATGGCGATGGATGATGATTTCAATTCGAGAGAAGGGTGTGCAAAGGTTTTGGGAGCACTTAGAGAGATGAGTCGAATGCTTGGAATCTTGGAAGATGATGACCTTGGGGCTTATGCAAAGCATTGTGCAGAATGGCTTGAGGATACAGCAGGTTCAGTACTAGGCGTTCTTCCCAGTCGTGAACAAACCCTTGCAGAACCTGAAGAGGACCCTCGTAGAGCAGAAATAGCGGAGCGAGTGGAACTACTAATCAAGAAAAGAGCAGAAGCTAGATCCGCTAAGGATTGGGCAGCAGCAGATACAATTCGAGATGAATTAACATCCCTTGATGTAGTTGTCACCGATACAGCCGAAGGTCCAATTTGGGACCTAGTTTGAATCTTCAGGTGGCTCTGTCGGCGGTAATTCTGGCACGAATTGTGTATCTTGCTCTTTGGTTTCAACAAGAGTTTCTTTTTCTCTTGACAATACGATAACAGCAATTGCTGCAACCAAAATTACTCCCATTACAACAGATAGAAGGACAATTGGGTCGGTCCCCTCAGATTCTGCAGTATTAGAGATGTCATCGTCACAAATACCAGTGCATATCTCATCTTCTGGTTTATTCACCTCTCCTGTATCATTCACATCTTCTGTATTGTCAGTTGTGCCTTCAAAGGTACAACTGCCATCGTCTTGGTCCGCTTGAATATTGTAATTCAGAGCAGTAGGGTCCATACATCCTGGTCTCGGCTCAGGCTCAACATTTGTATTGTTGGTAAAATCTGAATCTGTGATGTATGCGCGATTCGAGTTTACATCATATGTAATGTCATAGTAATCATATAATTTTGTAAGGTCGACATGATGGTTACCATGAACTGAGCGATTAATAACATCGAAATATCTCTCATCATGCATTGTAAAGATCGGGTCTAATGTCATATTCTTCAAGTGATTTACATTGTCTTTGTAATCGCCATCAAAGGTTGTAGCAAGCCAAGCCTCAATTTCAGAATCTGTCATATCCGAAACTTCATTCCAGTTTTCTTTGATGTCCACAAATTCATTGCGCATTGCCATGGACAAGCCTGATTCGATTTCCTCCCAAGTTTGCATTCCTTCGGTTTCTGAAGGCGAAGTGACATCTACTGCTTTGGTAAATCCGTTTCCATTGATGTATTCCCAATCGTCACCGTTCATTGCAGTCATGATGTCTACATCACCAAATACAGCCTTTCCATGTACGATTGTGAGTTTAATGTCAGGGTCTATCGCATCGATTAGATTGCGGTATGGATTGTCATGGAATGTGTCTATAACGACTAGGTCGGCATACATTCCTGTCTTGATTTGACCAACGTAATCTTGCCAATTACTAATCTCTGCAGGATTACTTGTTACCATTTCAGCCAACTCATAGTCGCTGAAATGATTGCCTAGTACATCCTTGTTCCAAAGGTCTGCTACTTTCAATTCATGAAGATTGTTCTTTGAACCGCTCGGGCCCCAATCTGGTGCTAGTGATATTTTCACTCCCGCATTATCAGCGGCTACAACATCGGTGGTATCACCGTACAAGAGTAGGTTTGAAATTGGTGACCATACAAGACCAGCATCAACTTGCCCCATCTTATCGAATTGGCTTTGATCAAGTGCTGTTCCATGAATAACTACAGTTTCATCCATGATTAGGCCCTTATTGTATAGGGAATCAAACTCTGATTTACTTTTAGAATCAATACCCTCAGACAGGTGAACGAACCATGCGTTTAATGTTCCAGCCGCTTTCTTATCGAGTAGGTATTGCCCTGTGTAATCAGAATCTTCCGCTCCACAAACAGCACAGGTATACATTCCATCTCCACCGAAATTATACAACTCTACATTCCGTGAAAGCATACTATCCCATGCATCTGTTCCACTGCTTGGGGAACCTTGAACTGCAGTAACTCCACCAGCAATAGCTTGAACTTCTGCATACTTCATTTGTTCAGTCGACATATCCCATCTATTGTAGGATTGCATGTTGGTCTTCATCCAAGTAATGCTTGGACCGTAATCATAGTTGTCGCCCCACTGGCCACGATTAGAATAGCCACCTTCATCTGATTTCTGAGAATCAGATAAGTGCACATTGAAGTCCCAAAGAGGAATGTGATTGTAGTGCATATGATTGTGTAAATCAATTAAACCAGGGTAAATCGACGCCTCAGTGTCATGAATCGTAATGTCGTCTGTATTGATTGGAGGAATATCTCCATCAGCCCAAATCGCTACAATAATCCCATCATCTATCATGATATTACCATTTTCAATAGCATCATTCTCACCAGTCATTGGAACAATTCGTCCTTGCAAAATATAGGTGTCTTCTGAACTATCAGGTAGTGGGAAACAAGTACCATGCCTACTTGCAGGGTTTGGATCTTCTTTTGTCAATGAACCGTTAGCATTAGCCGTGTATGCTTTGTCAAAAAATGAATCTTCAGCGGGGTAGTGCATTTGACTCTGCACAATACCACTCGGTTCTTTCAATACCGCAAAATCTTCCTCGAAATAGTCAAATTCGATGTGAGTTTTAGCACGGTAGAATACTATTGATTCACCTACTACGATAGTTGTGTTCCAACCGATTTGGCATGGTGCACTTCCACCTGCTGGATTATCGTCTAGAATCCATTCGGAGATATCGACATCATTTGAACCATCATTAGTCAATTGAATATATTGCTCACTATTTCGATAAAGGTCTCCATCTCCATCCAAGTCAGTGCCACCATTTTCGGCATCAGATGTTGATGCAAGTATTTCTGAAATCATTACTCCGAGGTAATTATTCTCATTTATTGACCATTCTCCACTATCTGAATAACCACCGGTTTCACCGGCAGTTTCCCCTGCAATACAAGCGCCGTGAACACTGGAGGGGGTTGGATCATCTTTACTCAACAATCCATTATTGCCCTTAGCATACACTTTGTCCCAAACAGAATCGTTTCCAGGGTAGTGGAACTGGCTCTGAATTGTACCATCAGGCTCCATCAATACTGCAAAATCAGCATCGAAATAATCCAATACGATTTTGGTAGTAGCTCGGTAAAATGCAATTGATTCACCTACTGCAATACTCATGTCTCCAATTTGACATGGTGCACTACCGCCATTGGTATTATCATCTAATGTCCAATTTGTAAGGTCTACAACTGAACTACCATCATTTGTTAATTCGATGTATTGGTCACTTTGTATCCCAATCACGCCATCGCCATTCCAGTCAAAGCCATCGTGGTCTGCATCGGAAGGTGAAACAAGAATTTCTGAAATCGTCACTCCTTTGTAATCATCAGTATTGTTTGTCCAGCCAACGTTGTGGGATTCATCAGCAGTTACTAAACCGGAAGGAATAGCAGCAAAAAGTAGGATAAAAGCAACAAGAATTCGGCGCATATTATCACTGAAATGGTTACAGCACAAGAACCCACCCACTGAAACCGCAACTCAAAAATTAGTCATTAGATGGATAGCCTCAAAACTATCGGCAGATGCCCGTAGGGCATGCGTAAGGCAATATTGATGCTGGTAATCATGTTGCCAGCCATGTTCTCCGGATGTTTTGGAGAAGATGAGATAGTTGCAGCATCTGTTGATGAATCAGCCTATCCTCAACCATGGGAAAGAGCAGACCTAACCTATGTTGATGCGGATGTGTTTAGCCGCGTTACTGTAAACGGTAGCCATGGAATCGATGCAGTACGCAGCGTTTTCATCGATGTTCCAACAATTACTGCCGCAGATGGCGGAGCCGGATTAACAGGTGACGCTGTAGTGCATCTAGGCCTGTGGCTTCCAGTCATCGAAGGATGTGATTGGGAATCTGCAGAACTTTCTGAAGATTGTTTAGTTCCAGTAATTGCAGAGATTGGACCTTACTATAACGATGGAGATGTCGATGCATTAACTCCTGCCGACCGACTGGGGAGATTCCTCATTGAGAACTATGTCCCTCATGGGTATGGTGTAGCTCAAGTCAGTGTTTTCGGAACTGGTGATTCTAATCACTGTATGGATCTGATGGGAACTGATGAACAAAGGGGAATCGATGCAGCAGTATCTTGGCTGGGCGAACAGGAATGGTCAAATGGCAAAGTTGGAATCATTGGTAAATCATATGATGGAAGCACACCTTGGCAAGCAGCGACAACTGGTAATCCATATCTTGCAACTATAGTACCTATGTCTGGACTGATTGGAGTGCATGAACTGATGTGGCGTAATGGTAGCATGGAAGCCCGTGGAATGATAATGCACAACGGTGTTTACGGTTCATTTGGAGTTGATGGAGACTCACAGGATATCCAAAATGTCTGCGAGGGATACGCAGAAGGATATGCGAATGGGCCTGCTGCATACTTACTTGGAAACATGGTTGAGTATGCAGGGAACACTTACTGGACAGAGAGGTCTTTCCTAGATAGAGTCGTAGAGAATTACAATGGTTCAGTATACATTATTCAAGGGATGCAGGATTGGAATGTCGACCCCCACATGGCTTTCCCAACCCATCAAATTGTAGCTGATGCAGGAATCGAAACCAAGACTTTAGCGGGCCAGTGGGCCCATGATTATCCAGACCGAGTCTCAGGACACAGTTCACAATCTGCTGGGCGAGGCATGGAGGCTTATCCTTACACTCTACGCTGGGATTGGGCTGATGAAATGCTATACTGGTTCGATTGGTATCTGAAAGGTGAAGGAGAGGCACCAGTTCTTGGAGTCGAAATGCAGGATAACCGTGGTGGATGGAGATTTGAGAATTCTTGGCCATCTGAAGACACTGAATATCTTTCAGTGGAAGTCGATACTCTAAGTCCCAGTAGTGGATCTATGATTCCAGCAGCGCTAGGTGAAATTACTTTCTCATATGGACCATTTGAGAACGATACTTACATTTCAGGAATGCCAACAATACATGTTTCAACAACGCCACATACTACTAACAACGGACATATTTTCATTGAAATGACCGATGATGCAGGTATGCATCTTGGCCATGCAGTAATGGATTTGAGATTCCATGCAGGTGGGCGAGATGGAGTGATAGAGATCACACCGTTCTCTTCTGTTTTGGCATTGATG
>Ga0308019_10000403_pt1 | contig 27133 bp, 21 predicted proteins | sample Neamet284_FD_203135 | JGI IMG/M metagenome (GOLD analysis project Ga0308019, IMG submission 203135) | Marine microbial communities from water near the shore, Antarctic Ocean - #284 | ecosystem: Environmental > Aquatic > Marine > Unclassified | place: Southern Ocean | collected 2014-10-01
CCTGAATTAATGCCTAGAGTACCCCTTTCCAAAAAAAATAATTTTATAACATACCATAATATTGAAAAAACATTACCTAAACTAGATCAACTACTTTCAAGTTTTAATTTTACATCTTTTCAAAAATATATTAAGAATAATTTATAATTTTAATAAGTTATTTTCTTAAAAATATTTTAGTGTCTCAATAATTCCTTGTTTAACTGATACTTTTGGTTTCCATCCTAATTTTTTTATTTTTAAATTATTAACAACAAAATTCTTAAAACATGAATAGGGGATTATTGGTATGCGTATAGTTTTTGATTTAGATGGAGTAATTTGTGAATTAAAAAAACCAAGTGAGTCATATGGAGAAGTTAAGCCAAAATTAGATGTTATAAAAGTAGTAAATCAATTACACAGTAATGGGGATCACATCATCATCCACACAGGAAGACATATGCGTACATGTGGTGGCGATGTTAATGAAGTTATAAAAAAAGTGGGTAAAATTACAAAAGAGTGGTTAAAAAAAAATAATGTAAAATATGATGAATTAATTTTTGGAAAACCACATGCAGATATGTATATTGATGATTTAGGGGTAAATTTTGATTCTGCAGATAAATTAAAAGTGAAAATGGACGGTGTTAAATTAAATTTTATTATACCAATGGGAGGAGAAGGAAAAAGATTCAAAAATTCAAAGTTCAATAAACCAAAATTTATGATAGAAACAAAAAATAAGACATTATTAGAGTGGGCAATTGAAAGTTTACCATTAGATTTTGCACATAAAATATTTTTTATAATAAGAAAAAATGATGAAGAAAATTTTGGAGTAAAAAAGTTTATTAAAAAAATCATGAAGAAATTTCCCAATACAAAATTTGAAGTGTTACTATTAGCAAAAAATACAAGAGGTCAAGCAGAAACGGTGTTGAGTTGTAAAAAATATATTAATAATGATAGAGGATTATTAATTTTTAACAATGATACTCATTTTAAGTCAACTAGATTAAAATCACGATTATTAGCAATGAAGAATCAAAAAATTGATGGCATTTTAGGAATTTTTAATTCAAATAATCCAGAATACAGTTTTGTTAAAATAGATAAAAAAGACAAAGTCATAAGAACCAAAGAAAAAAAAGTAATTTCAAATTTTGCATCTACAGGCATGTATATTTTTTCTAAAGGTAGTGATTTTATAAAATCTATAGAATATGCAATAGAAAAAGAAATTTTGTCAAAAAATGAATTTTATATTTCAGAATTATATAATATTTTAATAAAAGAAGGGAAAAAATTTACAGTTGATATCGCAGATGAATTTGTTGCTTTAGGAACACCAGAAGATATAAAAAAATTTGAGACATAAAAATTGGAAAAAAATAAGAACGATACTAAAGTGTTAATTTTATCGGGAGGAGAAATTCCAAAAGAGATGCAGAAATTTTTTGGAAAAATTTCTTCAGGTCTTATTCCTATTAATGGAAAGCCCGTCATTTTTAGTACAATTGACAATCTAATTAGTCACGGATATAATAAAATTGCAATAACAGTAGGATATAATAAAAATAATTTAATAAAAATTCTAAACTATAGATATAATGATAAATTAAAAATAGATTTTATTGAAATAGATTGGAAAAAATCTCCAGGAAATTCAATCATAGAATCATTAAAGAATATTAAAGAAAATAAATTATTAGTAATTCTTGGAGACACAGTAATCAATAATGATTATTTTAAATTCATAGATAAACAGAAAGATTTTGTTATATCTTCAAAAAAATTTTCAGATAGTAGTAAATGGTGCATAGTTGAAACAAAAAATGAGAAAATAAAATCAATTTATGATAAGAAAAAAGAATTGAGTGTAGGAATTAATTTTTCAGCATTAGTAGGAGTATATTTTTTTTCTAGTGTCAAAATATTAAAAAATACTTCAAAAAAATATCTGTATCGTAAAAAAATAGAAATAAGCTTACTTTTAGAAGAGTATAAAAAAATTAATAAGATTACAGTAAAAATAGAACCAAACTGGTATGACGTTGGACATCGAAGTAATTATTTCAGTTCAAAGAAGGAATTACTTCAAAGTAGATTTTTTAATTATTTAGAATTAGATAAAAAAAATGGTATTGTTACAAAGAAAAGTCAAAATATTCAAAAATTAAAAAATGAGATCAACTGGTATAATTTAATTCCAAATGAAATAAAAATCATGACTCCAAAAATAATAAGTTCAAAGATTAACAAGAACCCTAATTTAGTAATGGAGCATATTGATTTTTCAACATTAACTGAAATTTGGCTTTATGGCAATATTAGTTATAAAAATTGGCAACCAATATTGGATGATCTAAAAAATATCATAAATATATTTCAAACACATAAAAAATTAGTAAATAAAAAAGATTACGAACAAATCTATATCACTAAAACTCAAGATAGGGTTCAAGAATTAATTTCATCAAATCCAATATTTAAAAAATTATTTAGTTATGAACACATAAAAATTAATGGGAAAACATACGATAATTGGAATAAATTAAGTGAGAAAGTTTTTCCTAAAATAAATAAATTATTTTCTAAAAAGGATAATTGTGTGATACATGGAGATTTGTGCTTTTCAAATATTTTATACGATGTCCCAAATAATCAATATAGAATAATTGATCCTAGAGGAAAGTGGGGTAATTCTGTATTTGGAGACATAAAGTATGACTTGGCAAAATTAAGACATTCAATTGTAGGAGGATACGATTCTATTAACAATGGATTATTTTCAGTTGAACAGAAAGATAATTCGCTAAAAATTAACATATTAAAATCCAGTCAGTATGAAAAAATTTCAAATGACTTTGATTTATGGGTTTCAAAAAGTTGGAATTTAGAACAAATTAAAATGATAGAAGGTTTGTTATTCATATCTATGATACCATTGCATAATGAAGATATTAAAAAGCAACTAGCATTCTATGCTGTTGGAGTGCAAAGATTAAATGAAATTAATTTTTCAAAAATTTAAAATATGAAATTAACAATAGGAATACCAAATTTTAATGGCGGTAATAATCTAAAAGATGCCATTGAATCATGTCAACATATTAAACTTCCAAAAGAAGATATTGAAATTCTTATTGTAGACAATCAATCTACAGATGATTCCATTTCTACCATAGAAAAACTGGATAAAAAAATTGGAAACATAAGACTTTCGCAAAATTCAACAAATATAGGAAGAATTGGTAATTGGAATGCAGTTTTAGATAAAGCTCAAGGCGATTATTTGATTTTATTATTTACAAATGATAAAATATATGAAAAAAATAATATTGAAAAAATTCTTCAAATTCTTGATGAAAATCAAACTATATCATTATGTATTTCAGCATTAATTAAAAGAGAAAAAAATAGAGAGAAAATTAAAAAAAAATATTTTGAGGAGAACATACTTTGTGATTCAAAAGGTTTTTCAAATGACTCTATATGTAGAGGATTATTTCCATTTGGAACTATTGAATCAATAATTTATAGAATAAAGGATATCAAAGAAAATAAAATTCAATTTTTAGAAAATTTACCCATTAATGCAGATGAAATATTTTCATATAATTTAGCAATAAAAAGAGAAAAAATTCTATTTAATCCCATACCACAGATTATTTGGGATTTAACAAAAGAGAGATTCCATGGAAAAATAAAATATACTGAAGAAGATAACGAACATCAAAAAACAATTGAAATAATTAAAAATATAGGTAAATTTCAAATTAATAGTAAATTAATCAAAACATATCGTATTCTAAATTTTTTAAAATATTATTTTACAACAGAAAAAGCAATTTTAAAAATTCTGAAAATGCTATTTAAAGAAATAATATTAAAACAAAATTTTGTGTTTGATAAAATTTTGATTATATCTATTTTTGAAAAAATATTTTCAAATAAAGATGCAGATGAGATATTTTTTAAAAATTTAATAAAAAAATGGAAATAAAATTAAGAGTAAATTCTATAAATTGTTCCATCTAAAAGTGAGACCACATAAAGACTACCATCAGGACCAAATTCTATATCAGATATGAGACCAAAATTTGAACCAAACAAAATTTCTTCCATTGATTCATTTTCAATAGAGTCGTCATTTTGTAATAGATTTACAACTTTATCCTGAAGGAATTTACTTTCAAATACAAAATCGGTTCTATTTTCATTTAATTGAAATTTGTAAATATTACCATTATTGGAATCAGCCACAAATAACCAATTTTCATATTTTTGAAACATAGAGGAATCAGCAAAATCTAATGCAGTTACTCCTATCGGTAGTTCCCAGTTAAATTTTGGATCATCGTATACGTATTCGTCATATCCAGGAGGTGGATGAATTACTATATCAGAAGGACCCTGAATCTTAGCCCATCCGCTGTTGAATTTTTTATTTATCAAATTTATTTCATCAAATTTATCGGCTCCATTTTCTGTATCCCACAGATAACCAGTAATAGGATCAACAGCTAATCCAAAACTATTTCGAATTCCAATTGCAGCATAACTACCAGGAGGATCGATTTGAAGTATCACGCCTGTATCTTTCCAATGTCCAAATGAAAACTCATTAAAGAAAAATCGTTCAACACATTCACCAATATTTTGAATAATGTTTAATGGATTAGATTCAAACTTATTTTCTTGAGTTTCAGTACTTCCCCAACCTGAAGGATTGGTAGTATAATATTTGAATGACACATTAATACAAGATATAGAATCTTTTATGGTATCCTTAAGTCCTCTTTTAACATCTTCATCAGAACGTGTACCTTGACTAAAATGTCTAAAGCTATCTTCAGGTAAATAATTTTGTAAAACCCCAGCTTTGTAATCTTCACCTGTTACTGCAAAAACAATTCCAGAATTATTACTTACCATGGCACCACCATTGTAAGTTACTTCATCGGCAGGTAATTCTTTAACTAATTTTTTATCTGTTAAAAATTCTCCATTCCATTCAAATTTGTATATTTTATTACCTGTTGCTAATCCTCCATCATGAAATGCTTCTGTTAAAAAAATATACACTGTAGAATTAACATTTGTAATTCCCAGTAATCCTTGTTCACCATAATTACTAACTTCAAGATCAAGAATTGTATTTAGTTCTCCATCTTTGAATGATAAGATCTTTCCGTCATTTTTTTGTAATATCAAAAGAGTGTCATCTAAAAAAGTTATAGATATGGGAGTAGATAATCCTGAAATAAATTTTTCAAACTTAAAATTATCAAAAATAATCGGTTTATCAATTATTTTTTCTAAAATTGGTTTTTCAAATTCAACATTACCTATAACAACATAACCAATCATCCATGGATGAATAGTACAAAAATAAGATTGTACTGAATTGTCCAATTCAAAATTAAATTCAAAAAGTTCTCCTGTTTTTAAAAGAGGACTTGTAAAAATATCACTAGGTCCATCTCCAGGAGTACCACTAACAATATTGTGTAATGCGTCATCATAATTTACCCATTGGATAGAATCACCCCGATCAATATGGACAATTGTGGGATTAAAACAAGAATCAATCAATTCACAGCCAGGATTATAGGAATTTTGACTAATTTCCACAATTTCTTGAATAGGCTCCTGTGCGTAAGCACTACCAAATAATCCAATGAAGAATATAATTGAAAAGAAAATTAATTGAGATAAATGCATTATTTCAATAACAACTGTAGGTAAATAATTATCTTTCAAATTAGTGAAATGAGATAAGTCTTAAATAATCAAATTTTAACCAAAGACTGATCTAATAATATGAATATAACAATAGGTATTCCAGCTTTTAATGAAGAACAAAATATTGGAAAAATAATAATTACTCTTAAAAAAATTACAAAGGACATTATTGTATGTGATGATGGTTCAAGTGATCTTACAAGAGAAATTGCAGAAGGGTTAGGTGCTAAAGTTATTTCACATACAAAAAATATGGGTTATGGTGAAGCAATAAAATCTATTTTTAATGAAGCAAAGAAAAAAGAATCAGATATTTTAGTAACATTTGATGCGGACGGTCAACATAGACCAGAGGACATCATGAGTATTACTAAGCCAATTATAGATCAACAAGCAGAAGTAGTGATTGGATCTAGATTTTTGAAAAATAAAACAAATATGCCAAAGTATAGAGAGATTGGAGTTAAAATTTTAACAAAAGTAACAAATATGTCAATTAAAGAAAATCTTACTGATTCACAAAGTGGATTAAGAGCATATCAAAAAAAAGTTTTACAAAATATTAGTTTAACAGATAGTGGAATGGGTATTTCCACCGAGATATTAATTAAAAGCCACCAAAAAGAATTCAGAATTGTTGAAGTTCCAATACAAATTCTATATGGTAAAAATACATCAACTCATAATCCAGTATCTCATGGAACATCTGTTTTATTAAGTACAATAAAATATACTTCAATACAGCACCCATTGAAATTTTATGGGATTCCAGCAGTAATTTTTCTTTTAGTAGGTATGTCTTTTATGATTTGGACTTTTCAAATTTATGCAGAAGAAACAAGAGTGATTACAAATATTGTACTAGTAGGAATTGGAACTCTATTACTAGGAGCCGTATTAATGATTTCTGCAATTTTATTATACTCGTTAGTAAGTGTAGTACAAGATAATAGAAATGCATAATTTTAATTAAATAATATCATGAATTTTTTGAATAATCTACGTCAAAAACTGGGGGAGGTAAAAGGTCTAGGGTTTATTGGTTTTGGAGACATAACTGGAATAATTCTAGCTTCAATTTTCTGGTTTTATTTAGCATCAGTAACTGAACCGCATGAATATGGCGATATTCATTTTTTCTTGTCAATGGCCACTATTGGATCTTCAATTGCATTATTTGGAACACAAGATTCCATTACAGTATTAACTGCAAAAGGATATAAAATTCAATCAGGATTAAACATAATTTCTCTTGGAATTAGTTCAATAACATCACTATTTTTAATTATTTTTTTCCAAAGAATAGATGTAGGAATTATTGTCATTGCTTTTGTTATCAATACTTTATCCATAGGAGACTTGCTAGGAAAGAAACAATTTTTTAAATATTCACAGTACAATATTTTACAAAAAATTTTGACATTAGTTTTAGGAATTGGGTTTTTTTATGCATTTGGTCCATCGGGAATAATATACGCATTAGCAATATCATATGTAGGATATGTAATACGAATTATCAAAACTTTCCAAGAAATACCAATAAATTTTAAATTAATTAAAGAAAAATCAAGTTTCCTATCGCATAACTATATCATGTATTTAGCTGGTAGTTTTGGAAGCCAATTAGATAAAATTATAGTGGTGCCTTTACTGGGTAGTGCGGTACTTGGAAATTATAGTTTAGCACTTCAGGTAATTACAGTATTTACAATGTTTACAACAATATTATTCAAATTTTTGTTAACACAAGAATCAAGTGGAATTCAGAATAGATTTTTGATTCAAATTGTAATTATTATTTCTGTAATAATATCTATTTTAGGAATATTTATTTCACCCTTAGTAATTCCAAATTTTTTCCCAAAATATGTTGATGCAGGAATAGCAATACAAATTATGAGTCTAAGTATTATTCCAATAACCATAATTACAATTTGTACTTCAAGGCTTTTATCAAAAGAAAAAAGTAAATTAGTTCTTATAGGAAATATGATAGGTTTAATCATTATAGTATTAGGAATTCTAATTTTAGGTTCAATGTATGGAACTATTGGAATAGCCATGTCTTTTGTTTTATCATCTATTTCAAAAGCAATCTATTTGGGGTTAACAGTAAAAAATTATGAAAGGAGCATAAATTGAATCAAGATAGTTCAAAAAAGTCTAAACAAAAGATTCCAAGTTATTTTAATAATATCTGGATTATTTTAGGAATAATCTGTACAGTTGGTTTCATTCTAAGAATAGTTTGGATTCAACATGAATTACCATTGACAGCAGATAGTTCAGGATATTTTTGGTATGCAATTGAAACTTCAATTACTAGAAGTTTTCCCAATGCAGAATGTGGATGGCCATGTACTTTTCCAAACACGGGATGGTCATCTTTTGTTTCAATGTTTTTCATGATTTTTTCATTTGATAATTATTTAGATTATATGAATTTACAAAAATATTTGGGAGTAATTATGTCAGTTATTACAATCATTCCAATGTATTATCTTTCTAAGGTTTTCATTGAGAAAAAATATGCAATAATTGCAACCATACTTTTTGCTTTCAATCCAAGAATTATTGAAAATTCAATTTTAGGAATTACAGAACCGATCTATATTTTTGCCACAGTATTAATGCTGTATACATTTTTTCAACATGGTAAAAATTATCCATATATCACACTTGGAATTATAGGAATTATTTCAATAATAAGATACGAAGGGGTGCTATTATTTGTACCAATTTCATTATTATATTTTTACAGATTTAAATTTTCAAAAAAAATAATTCTAAAATATACTATTGCTGTCATAGTATTTCTTTTGATTATAACTTCTTGGGGTATGATGAAAATTGATTTAACAGGTACTGATGGAATAATAAGTCATGTGTCAGCTGGTCCAATTTATTATAGTAATGTAATGGATGATAAAGAAGATCCTAATGAAGCAATAATTAATTTCTTAAAAAATGGCATTACTAACATGGTTAAATTTTTAGGGTTAGCAACTCTACCATTGCTAACTTTATTGATACCACTTGGAATATACACAATGATTTCAAAAAAGGAATTATCAAATTTTCTCATTTTGTTTAGTATTATCATGGTCTTGCTAATACCTGCATTTTATGCGTATTCGAGAAGTTTTCAAGAAGTGAGATATTTACTAATTATTTTTCCCATATTGTGTATATTTTCATCATTTTTTATCAAAAATATTACTGAAAAAATAAAATATAAAAAATCATTCCTAATTGTATTAATTGCCATAATTATTTCTTCCACAATAGGATTCATAGAGTACAAAAATTCAGATGATACAAATCAAATTGAAGTTTATGAATTTTCAAAGGTAGTGTATTCAACAGGTACAATAACAAATTACTTTCCACATTCAGAATATTTAGATAGTATGAGAATGGAATCTTTAGAAGAATTTCCAATTTTACGAAAAGATTTGCCAATAGACACAACCATACTTTATACAGATTATTCAATCAAGTATGAGAATATAGAAGAATTTATACAAAAAAATAGAATTAATGGTTTAACACACATAATTGTAGAGAAAGGAAATTCAAGAACAGATATTTTTGATGATATTTTCCTAAATGAAGAGAAGTATAGTTATTTAATAAAAACATTTGATACGTTTGATAACGGATACAAAGATTATCACGCTAAAATTTTTGAAATCAATTATAATGAATTTTATAAATTAACAGGAATTACGGAGTCCTAAATTTATCATAATCAATTTCAAAAACTTTGACCTTAAATTTTATAAATCCTAATTCATTTGTATCAACAATTTTGTTTAGATAACTATATTGTTGATCATTATAGTAGATATCAGACAAGAAAGGATACCAAATTTCAGTTACTCCATCTTGGTTAATTGCTATATACTTCAAATTTTCTTTTTCACCATTTAAAATAAAGTCATTTAAGGATACACCAGAAATACTAATAATTTCAATATCTTTAGTTATGGATTCATTTGAACTTGGATAATTCTGTTCAATTAAATTCAATTTTGTATTAAATTCAGATAATTCTACAAAAGTTATTCCCCGTAATGCATTTCCAGCATCAAGAATATTACCTGAAATTTTATTTTTTAGTAATTGAGCTAATTGAATTTGTTCTTGTTCCTCAAATTTATCCATAACATCATATCGCATCATAAAAAAAGATGAAAGTATAATTATTATACTTAAAATAAGAATCAGCGAATAATCTTTTTGTTTTTTGGTAAATGAAAATGTGCTTAAACCATATTCTATTAATCTTTGAATTGGAATAGTAGCAAAAATTATCAAAAATGGCAATAGATAATATAGAAATCTTCTTTCGGGAATTACTGAAAAAGTAATTACCATTAAACTGATTGTAGTTAAAATTAACATCCAATTGGCATTAATGGATTTTTGATTTTGATCAAATGCTCTAAATGAAAATAAAATTCCAATAGGAATTAAAATTATTAGGTATGGAAAAGAGATTTTAGTTAATTGTTCAACAATATTAAAAATTCCAGTTAAAATGAACCTATCAATGAATTCAGGTATGCTATGATCATCAATATAATCAATTGCAGAATATTCCAAATCGATTGTGTCTACAGATTGAAGTGTACCAAATTCTCCCGTAAAGAGTGAAGATCCTAAGTCAAAATATAACGGATCACCAAATGTATCATATCTATTAACTAAGATTGGGGTAATTATTAACAAGAAAATGCTTAGGCCAAAAATAAATTTTACAAATGTTTTTGATGAAAGTTTAGAATAATAAAAAAAGATTATGGATATAGCTAAAAGCATAATTACTCCTGGTAATCTTACCCATACTAGTAATCCAGCAAATAAGAAAGATAAATAAAATAATTTTGAATTTTGATTTAAAATGAAATGAAATGAAATCATAAAAATTAAAATATAAAGTGGTTCAGATAGAGCCTGTCCGGAATTATAGTTTAAGTGAGGTTCAAATGCAAACAAACAAGCTGCAACTAAAGAATATTTTTCTGGGAAAAAATTTCTAGCTAGTTTATACATTATAAAAATAGTAAATAATGAAATAGCAATACTTATTGTTCTCGCAGTGTTAGAATAATCTAGAAAATTTTCTGGATTTACTAATTCAAAAAATGGACTTAAAAAGAGGGACCAACCTAACGTTTTAGCAGAGTTAGGTAAAAAATCACCCTCAGTATGTCCGATGGCATCAAAGATGTAACCAGTTGCATCTTCACCTGGAAAAGTTGAGAAGTCCGTAACAGATAACTTCAGACCTAAAGATATTAGAGAAATTATTATCAAACAAATAAGAATAGTAGATTTATTCAAAAAAATCACCGATTCCAAAAAATAAATTCTTTAATTATTGCTAAACTTAATTCTGAACCAGTAGACAAAGGTCTCATTTTTCTTTTTCCTCCAATTCTTTTTCCTTCATTTCCAATAATTTCATAAATTTTTTGTTTTCTTTTTAATCCTCTAATACTCATTTGTTGAGTAGAGGACATACCCATAGCGTCATAATTTAATTCATTAAATGCTTTTCGTGAGATAATTCTACTTTCATTTAGACTATCAGTCCAATAACCACCAAAAAAAACATTAACAAGAAATGTAAACATTTTATTTCCAAAATAATCAATTAATTTTCCTTTAATACCAACTGCATCAAGATTTACGGAGCCTATTCCAAATCTAGATATCAATACTTGATCAATTCCATTATCCATTTTTTTAATTAATCTAGGAATTTCTTCAGGTTCATGATTTCCATCTGGACCAAAAATTATAATATTATCAGATGTTGTTGCATTTACTCCTTCAAGAATTGCAGCTCCATGACCACCAGCATTTACACCTTTATGCTGTTGTATGATAACTCTAAAACCCATTTTTTTTGCTTCTTCAATAGTTCCATCAGTAGAACCTCCATCGATAACAACAAATTCTTCCGCCCAGGATTTATCAATTTTAGGTAAAATTGCCTTAATTCCTTTGATTTCATTTAATGTTAGTATAATTACTGCAGTTGACATGAATTGACAAAAAAATTTTAGATATATAAACACCAAGATGCCTAAAAATTTAATTAATTTTATGTTAAATAGATAGTTCTTCAATAAAATCTAGTAAAGAATAAACAAGAATGTAGTAGGTAATTATCATAATATGAAATTTGATAAATTTCTCATAGTCATAATTATAACAATAATAATTTATGGTGTTTTCCTTTTTATTTCAGATTTTAATTTAGTATACGAGAAAATAACTAATTTTAAAATTATATTTGTACCAGTTATTCTATCTTTAATCAGTCTTAATTGGGTAGTAAGATTCTACAGATGGCATATTTTGTTAAAAAATTCAAATATTCATGTTCCAATTAAAAATAATTTTATAATATATCTAGCAAGTTTATCATTATCTATCACTCCAGGTCAAATTGGAGAATTAATTAAATCAGAATTTCTTAAAAAACAATTCAAAATTCCACGTTCAAAAACTTTACCAATTATTTTCATAGAAAAATTTTATGATCTAATGGGAGTTTTAATTGCATCAATAATTGGGGTGTGGTATTTTGAAGGTGGGTCATACTTAATTAGCATTGGAATAGTTTTACTAGTATTAATTTTTGTACTAATTTTATCACGAAGTATTTTTGAAAAAGTTTTATTGTTAATTTGTAAAATAAAGTTTTTTTCAAAATATCAAAAAAATTTTCTTGAATCATATAATGTATTACGTAATTCATTAAAAACAAAAATTGGGCTAAAATCAGTCATTCTTTCTTTTATTTTTTGGGTTATTCAAGGTGTAGCAGTATATTTTATATTATTAGCATTAGGAATAAATGAATTAAATTTTCTTATAGCAACATCAGCTAATGCCATTTCTGTTTTAATAGGGGCATTATCATTTGTTCCAGGAGGACTGGGGGTTACTGAAGCAAGTATGGGAGGTCTTTTGTCCATTCAAGGAATTGAAATGAGTTTTGCATTAATTACAGCTGTAATAATTAGAATATTCACTTCATGGTATACAGTGGTTGTAGGATTTATTGCATTAAAATTTTCGGGTGGTTTTTCCTTAAATGAGCAAAATTAATGTGAGTTTTTATAATAAAATCTTTTAAACTGTGCTTGAAAATTAATTTAATTTAGTCTAGTTCATTAAAATATTTTTTTAATACTTGATCCACAATAATTTTAAAAGTTTAGTCAAGTATAATTTTTACTTTTTTATTATTTTTTTTAGAAGAAAAGTAGTTTAGAACTATAACAAGGTATTTTTCTTAATAATTTATCAAATTACTTCAGAGTCAATAAATAAAGTAACTAGAATTCCCTTATCTTTAAGATTCAATTAAAGTTATTTTCCCAATTTTTGTTTATACCATTTTATTGTTTGTTCAATACCAACATCTAAAGATGTTTCTGCCACAAACCCAATTTTTTCTTCAGCCTTCTTGTTTGATAAAACTCTTCTTTTTTGACCAGATGGTTTTTCTTTATCAAATTTAATCTCAGGATTCATGTTAGAAATTTTAAGAATTTTTTGTGCCAATTCATTTATTGATACAAATTCTCCACTTGCTAAATTTATTGGATCACCTACACAATAATTTTCCATTGCCAATAACATGCCCTTTGCAGCATCTGGTGCATAGATATATTCTCTAATAGGACTACCATCCCCCCAAATAACAAACGGATTCATTTTGTTAATAGATTTCATAATTAAGGAACCTAATGCATGTGCTGTTTCAAGATCATCACTATCTCTTGGGCCATAGGAATTGGATGGTCTAACAATTGCAATATTCATACCGTATTCTTTATGATATGCAATTGCCTGTCTTTCTCCCATACGCTTTGACCATGAATATGACGCATGTACTTCTGGAGGATCTCCTTTCCATGCGTCGTCTTCTTCCAGAGTTTTTTCATCATTTGGATAAATACATGTACAACTTGCATAAAGAAATCTATCAATTCTTTCATTTTTTGCAGCTTCCAAAATATTCCCATCCATAATTAGATTTGGAGTTAATGTACTAGCTGGATGTGTACTGGTTCTACCAAGTCCCCCCGTATATGCAGCTAAATGGAAAACATAATCCATCCCTTTTACGGATTCTTCAGCAAATTTCTTTTCGGTTAAATCACCAGAAATTACATCTAATCCCTTATCTTCTAATTCATTAGGAATTTTTCTTTCATGAGATATAATTCTAATATTTGCATTTTTTTTCAATAATAATTCTACTAAATGAGAACCTATCATTCCAGTTCCTCCAGTTACTAAAATATTTTTATTTTCATACATGTTAATCTATAATTAGTTTTTTTAAAATATTATATCCCCACGGTTGAATGAGTAGACTCGATAGTATTTTGATCTTCATTATTTGAGACTTTTTCAATTTTTAATTCTTTCATAATGAGGTTTTGAGGACTACATTTATGATCACGTGGGCGTCTACCATACCAAATTGTTTTGTATCCCCATTTTACAAAATCACTTTCATTTATTGGGTTTCTGTAACTGTATGTACATTCTTTTTGTGATAAAACAGAATTATTTTCAATGAAAAATTCTTTCCAATCACATTCAAAGTTGGATGATTTTATTTCATCTTTATAATCTCGAGTAGTAAGAATGAAGACTTGGAATTTTGCTAGATCTCTTAATACTATATCAGATTCATTCAATTTACATTCATTATTAATGTAAATTAGAAGATCAAAAATAGTATCTTCAAGTAATTTTTTATCTCTTGTTAATCGTAACCAACTTGCCTCTTCAATAGGCCAAATTATGTCCCCTAATTCCGGATCATGGTGATCCCAGCCTTTTCCTGAATATCCACCATCTCTAAATTTGGTTACTTTATCTAATTCATTCTTTAAAATTGAATCATTACTTCGGGCATATTCTAAAAATTTTTCATAAAATTTAATAAATTGTAAATTATGTGCTTTATTAAAATAAATTGTAACATATTCTAAAATTCCAAGACTTTGTAATGTTAGAAATGACCAAGAATAAAGATAAATTTCTTTTAATTCATCTAATGAACACGTATTATTTTCAGTAGCCAGATATTCGTATTCTTGAATTCCTCTATTGTGAATTGAAGAATGAACCAACATAATTGGAGATTTAACTACTTTTATTCCGTATTTTTCTCTATATGCCGGAATATTCATTGGAGCATTTGGTAAAACACTGCAATGATAAATAAAAACTGCATCAATTTTTGTATGTGCGATATTTTCTAATCCTTGTTTAAAAGTCTCTAATGTTTCACCTGGAAGTCCCATAATTAATTCAGTATATGTTGGAATATTATTTTCTCTAAATGTTGCTGTTAATTCTCCAAATGAATCAAATTTAATATTTGCACGTTTCATAATATCTAAAGTATTTGTATCAAGTGACTGCACTGCTAAAGTGACTGCACCTAATACTCCTCCTTCTTGTAATTGTTTTGCAATGGGGAGAATTTTTTCAGATGAATTTTTTGCCCATGCTGGACGTATTCTTTCTGGATAATGTGTTTTCAATGCAACTTCTTTTAATTTTTCAGCAATTCGAAAATCTCTTGCCTGAAAAATACCAAAATTTGCATCACAACAATCAATATAGGGAATTTTATTTTCTCCAAACCATTCGATCTCTTTAAAAATTTTAGATTCTTCCCATTTACGTACTTTAGTAAAAGTTGCACTACCCCAATCACAGAATGTACATTGGTATGGACAGCCTCTATTAGTTTCCCATGAAGAAATCCATTTTATTCCATCAACCTTATCAACTAATTCCCAAACAGTATTTGTTAAATACGGTGATGGTAATTCATCCAAATTATCAATTCTTTCTTGTGGTGCTGTTCTAAAATTTTTTGTTTCTACACCTTTAATTTGTGAATAATCTTTATCTTTCAAATATGCCCGAAGGATTTCTTCAAATACATATTCTCCTTCACCGTGTACAATTATGTCCACAAAAGGATTTTCCTTAAAAAAGTCTGGCGATAAATCTGGGATTTGTGGTCCTCCAAATATTATAGTACAATTAGGATTTTTCTTTTTTACTTCACGTGCAAGATGTGTGGTAATTGCCCAATTCCATACATAGCATGAACAAAGTAGAATTTCACTATCTAATGCATTTTCTATACAATCGTCAATTTTATCTCTAAAAACAAAACTTTTTTCAAAATTAAAATTCTGTGCTAACTCTGATTTTGATTTAATGTATGATACTAAAGAAGCAATACTATACGGAAAGTGTATTTGGTCTCCATATTGATAATTAAATTGTGAACTATTTACTTTAATCATAAAGTATGAAATATTGTTTAATTATATAGATTTTAGTTATAAATAATCATTTTTTTATATAAATATCAAATAATAATAAAAATATATTCAGATTTGAAAGTAATAAAATATGATTCAAGGCTTGAAACATCTAAAAAAACAAGAAAATAGAACAAAATCTAATTGAGCCCAGTAAAAATAAACAAAAAAAATTGAGAAATTTATTCCTAATAATCTTTAATCGTTACTAGAATGTATTATTTATCGAGAAGAGATATTAACTAAATTTTCTCAATATGAAAATTATGGTAATTAATGTTTTAGCTATTGGCGATATAGGTAATGTTATGAAATCATTGAGTAAAATAACAAAAAAATCTAAAATACATATTGTAAATTTTCCAAAGGATGGAAAAGGAATTTTTGTTCATGATGATAATGTAGATAGATTTGTTTCATCAAAAGTAAAGGAGCAAGTAGAATACATTAACAAAATTAAAAATAATTATGATATTTGTATTGTTATGGGTACAGGAGAAAGAATTGCATATTTAGCTGACTTGAATTATATTTCATATTATGTAGGAAGAGACATTGATGCGCCAAGATTTGTAAAAAATTCTAAAGAATTTTGGTTTAAAACTCCATTACATAAATTAAATTTCTTAGAAAGAAAATTTTATCATAATACATTTAAAAATGCGATTGCTCATATTGCTGGAGTTTGGGTATATCCATTTCTTGAAAAATATACGCCAAATGGAATTAAAATGGATATGCAAACAATAGATAATGAACTTTTTAAAAATACTAATCATGAAATAGATATACAAAAAACAAAATTCACTTTTTTTAGTCCTCAAAGAATGGGTATTCCTAAAGGCACTGATTTATTATGGAAAGCATTAAAAATGTGTAAGACAGATTTTGAGATTTTACAAGTTAATTGGTTTGATGAATCTAATGATGAAGAATTAAAAATTAAAAATCATTTATTGAATGAACTTCCATCACAAGTAAAATTAATTCCAATGATAAAGAGAGAGAGAATGCCTGAATACTACAGTTTTTCAGATGCAATCATAGGCAATATGAGGATTGGGACTTGGGAGTTAGTAGATTTAGAAGGTGTTATGTGTGGAAAACCTGTATTATCTTATAGTGATTCAAATCACAAATTATTCATAAAGGGAAATTATACTAAATCATCATTTCTGCCAGACTCAAATAAACCAAAAGATATTGCAAAAATTATTGATAAAATTGTATCATCAAAAGAATTTAGAAATGAACTTTTTGAAAATGAAAGAAAATTTGTGTCCGATTCAACAGATGAAAAATGGATATCAAATTGGTGGGATGAGTTATTTGAAACATTTTCTCAAAAATATAATAACATTCACAAAAATTCTTCTAGTATTTCAATTAAAATGAGAATGTGGTTGTTTCTAATTGGAAATAGATTCTATTGGAAAAAGATTAAAAAATTACTTAAAAATTAGAAATGTTATTGTTTTAATGTTTTACGAATAAAGTCTTGATCAGCAGCATTTGAAAGTGTTCTTTTCTTCAAATGTTCAGAAATTGTTTTATTTTTCTCAATAAGATCTTTAATTTCTTGTTGAGATATTTTTTCATCTTTAGCTAATCTTATCAAAAACTCCATCAGTTTCAAATTAATTTCTATAAGTAACTCTGAATTTACAATAGCACGACGTTCAAATGGATTTGTTTCAACAAATATATCAACTTCAGCTCTGAAAGCTTGACTTCGTTTATAATGGGCATACCCAATTGCAACCAAAAAAGGGATACCAATTCCTGAAACAATTACTACGTATTGTATAAAATTTGGAAATATAATTTCAAGTGTAGGAACTTTTTCTATTGCAAGATAATAAGTTACAGTTAATGTATTGATAGCTGCAAAAATAAATGCAAAATATGTTGACCATCCCATTCTAAAATAATACCAACTACGAAATGCTTTGTTTTTACTCATAAGGATACTAAAAAAACTACATATATCAACATCTCGTTTAAATTGACTTTATTAAAATAAATAAAAATTTAATTTCACAGATATCCTAATATTTTTATTATTTTCAAATTTTTGTTTCTTCATCATCATTAAAAACGTCATCATTTATTAAATTCAAAAATTTAGCAATATTTCTTCTATTTCATGAATGCTCTCACCCACATCATAAAATAATGATTCTAGAGGAGGTCAGAGTTGATATGAATATACTTTTAATCTAATTCCAATAAATAATGTAAAAAATTAATTTAGATAAAATAGTATAAATAGAATATGTGAGTAAAAAATAATTTTTATTTTACATAAAATTGATCAGAACAAAATGAAGAAAGTACTAAAAACCATATTTGGTTTTAATTTAATTAATAATATTTCTAATTAATTGAAATGATTCTGCATTTTTAAAACCAGATTCAACACCTCTTACATGAGAAAGACTTTCAATAAATTTTAGGGAACGTTCATGTGGAAAAGGATGGATTTCACTTTTGTATTGTTTCAATGCTTTTAATTTGAACGATAATTCTTTAGAAATGTCGACATAAGTATTTGCATTAAACGGAGTTATAGTTCTGCCACCCATTTCAAAGCAAAGAAATTGTTTAATTTTACTAGAGATGGGTCTTGAAATTACTGAACATGATTCAAATACTTTTTGATGATCTTTGTTAAGATCATTATAAGGAGTGGAATAAAGAATTTTAGGATTAAATTTTTTGATAATTTTTTCTAGTTCTTTATTCATTTCAACATGTGAAATTGAATCTAATTTCATGTCAGGAAAATCAAGAAAATGAAATTTAGAGATTCCTAAAATTTTTCCAGCTTTTTTACATGAATCTTGTCTTACCTTAATCATTTTTTTATCATCATATTGAGCAGAAGCTCCATCAGTCATCACACAAAGAGTAATTTCATTATTTTTCGATAGTTTTTTTATAGTACCCCCCATACCTATTGTTTCATCATCAGGGTGGGCCACAGTGATTAGAATATCCATTATAGATTTGTAAATCAGGCCAATAATATTTCTTTATTATAGGTTGTAACTAAAAAAATCAAAGTTATTTTTAAACAAATTAAATAAAAACAACATAAAATTAGATAAAATATTTCAATTAGTTGAAGATTAATTTAATTTCCCCATATTGATTATAGTTCCACTATCAAATTTTTTAATTATATAATTAAATATCATATAGAACTTGATGTTTCCATAAATTCATCAATTGAATCACTGATAAAATTCATGTCATCTTTTGTTAAACTAGGATACATTGGAAGTGTTAATACTTGTTTAGATATTTTTTCTGTTACAGGTAATGAAATTTTCTTGTCAATATTTTTAGAATAAAATTTAGATAAATGTACAGGTTCAAAAAATATTTTTGACATAATTCCCTTGTTAGTCAGAAATGTCATTAAATTATTTCTAAGATTATCAGTAACACGAATAGAAAAAAGTTGAAAGACACTTTTATGATTTTTATAATTAAAAGGTAAGATAATTTTTGAATGTTTATTTAATTTTGAAGATAAATATTGTGCATTTTTTCTTCTTTTTGAAATTAACTTATCAAGTTTAGATAATTGTGAAATTCCTAAAGCAGCTGTCATGCTAGACATCCTCCAATTATAACCAAGTGAAACATAGTTTGGTGCCTCATTAGTTTGAAAATAATTTGAATTTATTTGTCTTCCATGTGAACGAATCAATTTTAATTTTTCATAAATTTTTTTAGAATTTACAATTACTGCACCACCTTCTCCAGTTGTTAGTACTTTGTTTCCAGCAAAACTAAGAATAGACATATCACCAAATGAACCAGTTTTTTTATTTCCTATAGTTGATCCAATAGATTCAGCAGAATCTTCAATTAGTGTTAATTTGTGCTGCTCTGCAAATTTCTTAATTTCAATTATTTTGCAAGGCATACCCCCGTAATGAATAGGCATTACAACTTTAGTCTTTTTAGAAATAAGTGAATCTAGAGATGAGGGATCCATGCCTAAAGTTTCGTCTTCAATTTCAGAAAAAATAGGTTTTGCACCAACCATTAGTGGCCAATTTGCTGTAGCAATAAAAGTAAAAGAAGGTACTATGATTTCACTTGAGGGCTTAAGATTTAGAGACAATAAAGCAGCATGTCCAGCTGAAGTTCCAGAATTAAAGACTACACAGTATTTAGAGTCATGATAAGTAGCAAGAGATTGTTCAAATTCTTCAATTTCTGGACCTATTGCCCAATCCATTCCACGCTTGATTACATTCGTTACAGTTCTAACATCTTCTTTATCCCAATCTACTTTGTAAAGAGGAATTTTCCATTTCATATTATACTATTGCTCATCGGACTTTTAATCTTTGATTAAGTTTATAGATATTCATCCATTAATTCATTGATGATTTTTTCAAGTTTAATCTTAGATATTTTTGTGCTGGTTTCAGAATTAAATTGTGTATCAGAAAGTATACTTTTAGATTGTTTTTTTGAAAGTTTATACATATCACCTAGATCATAACAAAAAGATGTTTCATCACTAGTTACTAGTATTTCATAAAACCGTTCATATTCTCTAACTTTTGAAATTATAATTTTTGGAATAGTTTTTTGGTTAGTTCTCTTTTTAAAAACATTTACCATAGACTTTGCGAGTTCTTCAATTTTTACTGATGGCATTTTTAAAATAAAAGTTTCACCATCTTTTGCAATTAAAGATATTTTTAGTATCATTGATGATGCATCAGAAATTGACATTATAAAACGAGTCATTTGAGAATCAGTTACGGTTATAGGAAGATTATTTTTTAATTGATTGTAAAAAATTTGAAATACAGAACCTCTGGAATCTATTACATTTCCAAATCTTACAATTGAAAAAATTGTTTTTTTTCCTTCAACATAAGAACTTGCATCTTGTGTAAGTCTTTCAGCTAATAATTTACTTGCACCTAATGTAGTAGTTGGGTTTGTTGCTTTATCAGTACTAATTAAAATAAATTTTGATACACCCTCAATTATAGATGCTTCAAGTATATTGCTAGTTCCAACTACGTTAGTTTTAACAGCATCAAATGGATTTTGTTCACAAATATCAATGTGTTTCATAGCAGCAGCATGAAAAACAATATTTACATTTCTCATAGCTAAACGTAATCTATCATTATCACGAATATCGCCTACAATATATTTAATCTGAGAAATTTCACCCAGTAATTTTCTTGATTCAAAAATAGAATTTTCATCATTTGTGAGAATTTTGATCATTTTTGGTTTACACTCAAGGAGTTGTTTTACAATGCCAGTTCCTATTGAACCGGTTCCCCCTGAGATTAGTATTATTTTATTCTTGAATTGACGTTTAATTTCATCTTCTAATTTTTTGCTCATGAAATGCCTTAATTCATAGAGATAAATCTATTCTCATTTTTGCTATTCATGCTGTTTTTGGATGTGAATGAGAATGAAATTCAATACTCAAATTAAAAGAATTTTATGAAATAAGGAATAAAATGATACAAAAATTTTAAAAAAAGAAGAAAAATCAATTAAACTCATAGAAAATTTTTAAAAATAGAGATAGTTACATGGCAACAAACTTGATTTCTTACAAGTTTTAAATATAAATAAAAATGCCGAATTTAATTAAGAAAAAATTATCTAATTAAAAATATAATTAATTTATTATTACAAAGAATTGTAATAGATCATATTTTTAATAATAATAAAATTTTCTAATGTTTTTTTAGTTGTCCTAGACTTTTTGGCCCCATATTCATTAAAAGATCTAAAATTGAAAGATTTTCAATAAAATGTTTTGAATTATGTTGAGTGTATTCAACAGGAGAATAATTTTGAAAACTAAGTTTAATATTATTTGAATTAAATAAATTTTCATCTAAATATCTTTTACCGCCAATTCCAGAAACATATTCATTTGAGTCTAAGACTTTACAAATATTCACTAATCTTTCAGTTGCAGAACCTGTAATGTTTAAACTTGAAGAAAGCACTATGTTAATTCTAAAATCTAACCAGTCCAATGTTTTCTTTAATGTATCATAATTAATATCAAATAAAAATTTCCAGTCTTGTGAAAATAAATTTTTTAAATATTCTTCATAAATATGAAAAAAAGGAGAGTCATAATATGAATCAAAAATTAATTTCCAATTATTCTTTTTCCAATTAATTTTATTATTTATTTCAACTTTATTAATAGGATAAAATTTATTGGATTTATTTGTTGGAATTGAAATTCTAGTCCAATCATTGTTTTTAGTAATAATTTTATTTCTATTTGTTAAATCAAATTCAAATTGGACATCATCTAGAAGTACTAATGTGTCTACATTGATTAATTTATGGAAAAAACCAGGATATGGAAAAAAATTTGGTTGATGAATAGCTATTTTCAAAGTTTACCTCATTTTAGCTATTTTCAGTTACTTTTAAAATTTAATACTTGAATAAATAATGGAATAGATACGAGAGAAAATTGTCTGATAATATTAAATTACTAATTGGTGCAGGTACAAATAAAATACAATATGTAGAAAAATTTTCAGCGTACTTAGAAAAATTTGGAATAGATTGTAAATTAGTCATAGATGTTGAAACGTGTAATGGTTTTCCAAGTAAAAATATCACTCAATGGATTAACCCTCTTAAAAAATTTAATTTATTGATAGAATCATTCAAACCTGATGCAGTTTTTGTAGATAGACAAACTCAGTTTGGAATTGGTGCAATAAAGGCACAAATTCCACTTTTAATGCAGTTAAGAGGTAATTATTGGAATGAAATGAAATGGGCAAAACAAAATTCATCCATCAAGGATAAGACAATTTTATCAATTAGAGAAAAGATTGCAGAAAATTGTTTTAGAGAATCAAAAATGATTTTACCATTTTCTAAACATTTATCTGAAATTGTGAGTAAAAAATATCCTAATAAAAAAATTGAAGTATTTCATGATGGATTAGAAATCGATAATTGGTATAAAGAAGAACCAATGAATCTTAAATATCCCTGTGTAGGATTATTACAAAATGCATCAATATGGATAAAAACTCAAGAAATGCTTTCATTAAAGAATATTTTAGAAAAATTTCCAAATGTTACATTTTATTGGGCTGGTGATGGAATTTATCGACAAAAAGTTCTTGATGTACTAGGAAAATATGAGAATTTTAAATGGTTAGGAAACTTAGAATATCCAAATAAAGTTAGAAAATTTCTTAGTTCAATTGATCTCTATCTATTATTATCAGGATACGATACTTTTGGAATGAGTATTGTCGAGGCAGAAGTAATGCAAGTACCAGTCATTGCTACAAATGTTGGAGGAACATCAGAAACAATGATCGATGGAAAAACAGGGTTCTTAGTTAATCAGGGAGACATTAAGGAAATTGAAAAAAATATTACTTTGTTATTAAATGATAAAGATTTTTCAAAACAGATGGGAAATGAAGGAAGAAAATTTGTTATAGAAAATTTCAGTTGGGAGAATTCAACCAAGAAGTTTATTCAAAATATGAAAGATTGTTTGTAAAAAAATAGAAATTAATACACAATACTTTATTATATACACAGCAAAAAGATTTTCAAGTGAACATCACTCAAACCACACCAATTCATATTATTTTTCTAACAATTTTTCCAATCATTTTTGTATTTTCAGAAAATATGAAGGAATTAGTTCCTATAGATATTTTAATTCCAATATTAATAATCGTACCAATTTCATTAACTACTTTTTTTATTTTAAAATTTATTCTTAAAGATTCAAAAAAAGCAGCACTAATTGTATCAATTGGTTTAGTTTTATTTTTTACATATGGACATTTTTATAATATACTCAAAGGATTTACTATTTTAGATGAAGTTATAGGAAGACATCGTTATTTGATAATTCCATTTATTTTGGGTATTATTATTCCGATATACTTTATTATAAAAAGTAAAATTGATTTCCAAAATATTACAAAAATTGTAAACGGAATTGCTATTACATTATTAATAATGATATTTGTAAATATTGTAACATTTGGAATAACAGAAATTGAATCATCAACAATTAATTATGAATCAATGAATGATCCTATGGAACTACAAAATATCTATAACACACCTGATGTGTATTACATAATTCTTGATGAGTATGGAGGTTCTGAAACTATGAAATATTTGAATTATGATAATAGTCAATTTTTTGAATTTTTGAAAGAGAAAAAATTTATCATACCTGAAAAATCAACTAGTAATTATCCAATAAGTCAATTCTCAATTGCGTCATCGTTGAATATGGAATATCTGAGTGATCTTTCTAATAGTGTAGGAAAAAATTCAAAATCATATCTTCATGTAAACGAAATGTTATACAATAATCCAGTAATGAAGAACTTCAAATCATTAGAATATGATATTGTTGTTGTTGAGTCATCATTAATTCCTACTGAAAATTTTGTACTAGTTGATGACATAATATGTCATAATCAAAAAATGGATTCAATGTTACTTGATACAGTTGCTAGAGCAAGTATGATCGGGTATTTTATAGAAAGATATGATGAAGAAGAAAAAAGAGACCAAATAAAATGTGCATTTTCAGAAATTAAAACTATAGGAAATAATAAAGATAAACCAATTTTTGCTTTTATTCATATACTTTTACCACATCCACCAAATATTTTTGGTCCAAATGGAGAAAGCATTATTCCTGGAAATTCTATATCATCAGAAATATGGGACGAAAAAATAGCATATATTGACCAACTCAAGTTTGCAAATAAGGAAATTACTAAAGTTATTGAAAAAATACTTGATAAAAATGAAAAATCAATAATAATTCTTCAGGGAGATCATGGGTCAGGATTGGATGTAGATTGGAAAAACCCAGATGAATCTATGATGTTACAAAGATTATCAATATTGAATGCATATTATGCTCCAGAAATATCCGAAAATCAATTCCATGAAAACATAACACCTGTTAATTCATTTAGAATTATTTTTAATGAATATTTTAATGGAAATTATGAAATTTTGGAGGATCGAAATTACTGGAATAATGCAGATGCACCATGGGATTTTCACGATGTAACTGAAATAATAGGTAGAAAATAATGATGGAAGAAAGAAAATTGATATTAAATGAGAGTTTTAGGTAGAAAATTTTCTATACCAAATTTCAAATGCCAGTAAACCATAAAGTTTGTTAATATGACTAATGTCAATATTTTTATTATTCAAATTTGATTGTATCCAATCTTTTTTAATCCATCCATCTTGAATAATTTTTGCATCTGAAAGATATTCTTTTGTCATTTCAAGTCCATAGTTTTTCCATAAATTTTCAGTATTAACAGAAAATCCTAGTTTTTGTTTTAAAATTAATTCTTCAATTCCAAAAAATTTTAAAATTTTTCTTAATGGTAATTTTCCAATATTTGATGAAGAGTCATATTTTTGAAGGGTAGGTATTTTCATTGATTTTTGAATTATTTTATGAGATAAAAGAGGAGTAACAGAATTAAGATTGAAATTTTTTGCAATGGAATTATTGATAATGGAAAAATTATAAAGTAATTTTCCATTATAATCAGCTAAAAAAACCTGTTCAATAGGAGATAAGGGATTATTAAAAAATGGATAGAGTTTATCGTAGATGTCATTCCAATTAAATTGCATTTTTTTGTCAAAAATAGTTGCTTGTTCAGGAACATGGTCTCTTTCATGACAAGAAAGATATGCCTGAATTTTTTCTTTTGGGGTAGAATTAGAGTTAATTTTTGATAAAAATTTTGAATAACGAAAAAGATATCCACCGAATAATTCATCCCCTCCATCTCCTGAAACAAGATAATTTGAGAAATTTTTTGCATTTTCAGCAACATATATCCAATGAATATCCCAAAAGGGAAGCTTTGTGATTGAAATTGCATCTGAGAGTTTTTCAAAAAAATTATCAATTTCAATTATGTGATGATCAACTCCAACCTTTTTTGCAATTTTTGATGCAGTTTCCGTTTCATCAGTACTATCGGAGAATTTTATTGAAATTGCATCAATTTGATTTTCAGGAAAGTTTTGTTTTAAGAGACATAATGCTAATGATGAATCAACACCACCACTCAATGAAATTGAAATTGGTCCAGAATAGTCTTTAGGTATTTGTTTGTACAGATTAGAGATTAATTGATTCTTAATATCTTCTACTGGAAATTCTTCTTTTTTTTCTAGATCTTTCCATTTTAATTGTGGAAGAGTTGGTACCTGAGTATAATCATACCTAAGAGTAAGAATAGATTTGATAGAATTAACATTCATTGATTATATTTTTCCTCTGCCAATTCCTCGATAAATTAATCCAGCTTTTTTTGCCAAATGTTGATCGATGATATTTTTGGAGTCAATGACAATAGAATTTCTCATTTTAGATTTTAAAAATCCTGGATCTATATTATGAAATTCTTTGTGTGCAGTAGCAATAATCAATCCATCTAAAATTCCTAGATTTTGAACAAAATCATTAAGTGTTTTTATTCCAAATACTTCTGAATTTTTAAAATAAGGGTCATAAATCAAAATATTTGCACCCTTCTCTTTGAGTATATCAACAATTTTTTCTACTGGTGAAATTTGAATATCTTTTACATCTGGTTTGTATGAAACACCTAAAACAAGAATAGATGAGCCTGACAAAGGTTTGTTAATTTCCTTTAATGCATCTTCAAGAAGATCAACTGTATGATAAGGCATTTTTTCGTTAATTTTTCTTCCATTTTCAACTAATTCAAAAGTTTTTGATGTAAATTTTTTTGCAAAATTTATCATTTGATAAGAATTAACAGGTAAGCAAGGACCACCAACACCGGCACTAGGATAATGTACTTGAAAATTATATTTTGTTTTAGCTGCTTCAAGAACAGTCATAATATCAATACCAGCTTTTTCAAAAATTAATGCCAATTCATTTACAAATGCAATATTAAGATCACGAA
>Ga0308019_10000409_pt1 | contig 26964 bp, 20 predicted proteins | sample Neamet284_FD_203135 | JGI IMG/M metagenome (GOLD analysis project Ga0308019, IMG submission 203135) | Marine microbial communities from water near the shore, Antarctic Ocean - #284 | ecosystem: Environmental > Aquatic > Marine > Unclassified | place: Southern Ocean | collected 2014-10-01
ACCCTGGGGTGTTTTCTTCCAATAGAAGTCTGTAATCCCCATGGGCTGGAACAGGTGCTCCCCGCCGTAACTCGCCACATCGGTTCCCGTGATTTTTTGAAAAATGGCAGACAACACCAGAGAAACACCGCTGTTATAAAAGAACTCCTCACCCGGCTCATAGGCCATGGGTAAATCGAGGACGTACTTCACCCAGTCATCAGAGAGCGTCATCAGGAGAAATGCGTTTTCCGCGTCGTTGTACGCCGTGGAGCTTTCATCCCAATCGAAACCGGCGCGCATGTTGAGCATGTGTCGAAGAGTGATATTTTTCTTTCGCGCATCCACATTGGCAATTTCGTAGTCCTGGAAATAGCTAAGAATCGATTTATCCAGATCGAAGGCAAAACCATTTTGCATCGCCACGCCAAAAATAGCCGATTGAACACTCTTGGTGGTTGACTGCATCGAGTGCAAGCGGGTGTCCTGATAGAACGGATGATACTTGGGAGAATAGTAGTTGTAGATATCAACCGCCGGATTTTGTCCCTTATTTATGGCGACATAGTCTCTTTCATAGTGCTTCTCATAAACCATCTTCCCATGTCGAATAATCAGCATGCTGTCGACGTGACCTAGGTCACCGGAGCCAATTTTCTGGTGCAGGTCATCCAGCAGTGTTTGATTGATACCGACAACTGCGGGTGTTGCTGTCTCCCACCCATCTGTGGTTTCAGGCTGTCCATAAACGGGAACACTACTTAAAAGTACCAGCAACAAAATATTGGTCGCCCGTTTGGTGAAATTTAATTTTGTAAAAAGGTTCATTTTCATAGTCCCGTTACTTATGCATCGCAGCTAATGAATCTTAGTCTGTCGTCAACAATTCCCAATTTCTTAGCTCTTACTGAATACCACTTTTTCAAGTGCGGTGGTGGTTAGGGCAACCACACTCTGACTTCCTTCGCAAAAATTGATCCGCGGGAAACATGCTACCTTATGACCGTCGTGAATACTAAGCTTGTTTTGCTCAGCAGTCCTTACCTATTCAAGGGAAAATTATAGCTTTTCTTAAATCTCATATGTGCCAAATCTTTTTTCTTTAGCCTCTAAAGTATGAGTCATTTAGTCGGACGCATACGTCAGTCTTTAGCCCTAAAGTCGACCAAGTAACTCATTGTTGCGATCAAACAAGCTTTCTCTAAGACATAACTATTGCATGAAGTTCTATCACCACTTATCCTCCAGAACTGGGAAAATTCTAACAATCAATAATACATTTTTAGGGGTTATAAATGGCGAGTTCAAACACAGATAGTTCTGCAACAACAGCGGCCAGTGGCCAGCAAAAAGAAACTCAAACGTTCGCGTTTATCGCAATGACATGTTTGTTCTTTTTCTGGGGCTTTATCACGGTTCTTAATGATATTTTAATTCCGTTTCTAAAAGAATCATTTGACCTTAATTATACCCAAGCAATGTTAGTGCAATTCTGTTTCTTTGGCGCCTACTTCATTGTCTCGCCGTTTGCGGGGAGGTTAATTGACAAGGTCGGCTTCCAGATGGGTATTGTCATTGGACTGCTAACCACCGCATTCGGTTGCATACTTTTTTATCCCTCAGCAGATCTTCATATTTATGCTCTATTCTTGTTTGCGTTCTTTGTATTGGCCAGTGGTATTACTATTCTACAGGTGGCGGCTAATCCTTATGTTGCAGCATTGGGGCCGGAAAAAACCGCGGCCAGTCGTCTTAACTTGGCCCAGGCGGCCAATTCTCTTGGTACTACCGTAGGGCCGTTCGTTGGCTCTATGCTGATTTTGGGTGTCGTTGCTGCCGATGCGTCTGCGGTGCAGATGCCTTACCTAATGATCGCTGCAGTACTTATTGCTGCGGCTCTATTATTCAGAGGCATTAAGTTACCAAAACTCGCTCACGTTGAAACCAATGATGATGTTTCAGGTGATAGTGTTTGGAATCATCGATCGCTAGTACTCGGCGCTCTTGCGATCTTTATGTATGTCGGAGGAGAAGTATCGATAGGCAGTTTTTTGGTGAATTATTTTGCTGAAAGTTCTATTGCGGGGATGGAAATAGCAGAGGCCGGTGAAATGGTAGCCTACTATTGGGGGGCTGCAATGGTTGGTCGCTTGGTGGGTGCTGCGCTCATGAACTTTATAGCTTCTACAAAATACCTTGCAGTGAATGCATTGATCGCGATTGTGATGATAATTGTCAGCATGAATACCTCTGGAAATGTAGCGATGTGGTCTATTTTGGCCGTGGGGTTCTTTAACTCTATTATGTTCCCAACTATTTTCACCTTAGCTGTTAAGGGTTTAGGTGCTATGACCAGTAAGGGTTCTGGCCTTGTGTGCCAGGGTATTGTCGGCGGTGCATTGGTACCCCTGATTCAGGGAGTTGCTGCTGATAGCATAGGTATTCAATTGAGCTTTATTGTGCCAATGATGTGCTACATCTACATTGGTTGGTATGCTCTAAAGGGTGCTGATCAGACTTAAGTTATAGCATTATTAGTTGAGAGAACAAAAGGCAACTTTCGGATACCGAGAGTTGCCTTTTTCTGTTTTAATGACGCCCTCAACCTAGGAACGCACCTAGGATCGTAAAGTCAGTCGCGTAAAAATAGCGACACTAATTATGTTTGGAATTACTTCGATGATGGATGTCGTCACAGATATTGGCTTGTTACAGCTTATGTTTATATGGGCTGTGGTGATTTTTGCCTCGCTATTGCGTTCATTCACTGGCTTTGGTTTTGCGTTGACAGCAGTGCCGGTCTTTTCTTTATTGTTATCGCCCACTGATGCAGTTGTCCTTAGCGCCGCTTTGACCTTATGCAGTAATTTACTGGGTGTCCGGACCTACTGGGGAGTAGTGCCCCTAAGACCAATGTTGCCCCTCGTAGTGATGGCTATCATTGGAACCGTCCTCGGAACGTTGTTGTTGAGTATTATTTCCCCCCAACAGTTCCAAATCTGGGCGGGAGTCGCAGTCATTGTTGCCTGCGTGGTGCTGATGTCATACAAGCCGTCCACTTACAGAGTTAGCCCTCTATTGACCAAGATCACAGGTCTGGTCTCTGGACTAATGAATGGGGCGCTGGCAATTCCAGGCCCACCAATGATTATCTATGTCATGCTTACCGAGCCTAAACCTGAGCGCAGTCGCGCCCTGTTAATCACCTTCTTTTTAGTCTCGGCGGCAGTAGCCTTGGTATCATTTGGTGTGGCAGGGTTTATCTCTGAGCAGTCATTTTGGTACTTGCTATTGGCATTTCCCGCTATGGTTTTGGGAGATAAGCTAGGGTTTTATCTGTTCTTGCGCTTCGGTGGGCGACTGTATCGCCGGATAGCCATCACTGGCCTGCTGGCCATCGGAGTCACTATTACTCTACGCGCAATACTGTAGCTGATCAGATCAGCTAGAACAGAGCTTAAGTTGTTTAGACTTTACTCAACCTTATTAACGTACCCTCAAAACCCGATAAGACAGCGATCGATTTCTTAAGTTGGTAATGTTGAGGTAGCAATATTTTGAACCTAAGCAGCGCTTAGAAAAGACTGCTTAGGTCCTATTTCTTACTCGCTTGCAGGTACAGAGGCGTTGGCAACTACAAGCCATTTGTCACCCTGCTTTTGAAAGACATGCATGCTCGAGTGAGGGTCTGAGCCAGCTGCAGAATGCACCATGACTGCAATATCTTCGCTTAGAAATTTAACTTGGTAACCACTGACTGTGTAGATTTCATCTGAAGGAATCGCAGACGCCTGAGCGAGCATCTCACTAATACCGACGATACCGTTTGGACCTATTGCAATGACATCATCTGAAACAAAGCCAGAGGGTCCGCCAGCATTACCCCATTGTTTATCTAATTCGATCAATCCAGCGCTATCACCTGCAAACGCAAATGTAGAAAATACAGTGATGAAAACTATAGATACTTTTTTAAAGAGTCGCATAATAAAATTGTCCTGTTAAATGAGTTAGTAAAACATCGATGGTAGATCTATCAGTATAATCATAAATTCCAAAAATGGGGACATGACCTATTATGACCCTGCAACTGCGTGTGCCTAGAATCGCTTTAGAGTGCAGGGATTTATAGGTTAATACTCAAAGTCACAGGTCATGTTGTCCATACCTATGGGTGATCCATCAGGCACCTTAACGGGGTTTTGAGGATTTATTTCCATTGGTAAGTTGATAAAAGCATCGATTTTGTCGGTTAGATATTGCGCATGCATGCCAGATGTAGAGTTTATTCTTCCTTGACCTACTAAGCCCCTAGAACCCGTGCTTTTACCACCATTTTTAAGCGCTTTTAAATGGGCTCTTACTGTCGCGCGCACCGAATTTGAAATCTGTTGGTTATTGGCCAACACAATTAAATGATCCACCAGTTTAGCTTGGGTCATCCTCTTTATTTCGGCGGATATGCCCTTGAGGGATTTGCCAGAAAAAACTGCGCCACTAAGTTGTTGCAGTAGTTCATTCAATCCAAGCAGGCTGTCGTCTTGAAGTTGTTGTATATAAACACGATTAGCTCGGCCGCCTTCAAGTAGGAATTTAAACGCGACATCTACGACATTTTCTGCGGGTGCTATAGGGTCAAATATGGGGCCCATTCGTGAAACGAAAGTCTCTCTGTTACGTGGATAACCGAAAGGGCGCGGAGGAATTAAGGCCAAAATATGTTCTGGCACCTCTAGTTGGTCAGGCTCTATAGCTAAGAGTAAGGCATCCAAAGAGTCTTGTTGAATAGCCCCGGAAACCCAGCCTTGGTTTGGTTGGTTGTCACCTTTTATTTTATAGCTATAGTCCATGCCGCCAATAAGTTTGGTGGTGGCTTCTAGTTGATAACGATGCATTAGGTAGAGAGGCACAAAGACTTCTTCTAGGGTTGCTTCGGGCTGGCCAGTGGGTATTGCATTTAGATTAAAGCTAGCCATCTTAGCGTCGCGCAGAGCAAGCATTCGTTTTAGTTCATCGGCCGCTGAAGCGCCATTGTCCCAGAGGTGCGATCGAGGATGTACCCCGCTGGAATCTCGAGCATCTGCATCTGTAATAAACTCATAACCATCGGCATAGGTATCCTGTAATGATTTTTCTAAATAGGAAGCTTCATCGATGCCCTCAGTTGGGTAGCTATAACCATAACTGATTGCCCGCTTATCCCAGATACCGATCTTGTCGTCATAGGCGTTGCTTAAACTAATATTTCCTTCAGTATCTAGATTAGTAAGAGGGTAGGGGTAATCCATAACTGAGGCCCTGCCAACAGCTGAGGATGCAAAGTTATGCGCTAGCCCGATGGTGTGCCCAATTTCATGCGCAGACAATTGTTTTAGTCGTGCCACAGCTAGTTCGAGCATTCGATTATCCGCTGTACCGCCTTCTCCAAAAGGCTGCAAAAGACCTTGGGCAATCAGGTAATCCTGCCTAACGCGCAATGATCCTAGTGATACATGACCTTTTAATATTTCACCGGTTCTAGGGTCTCTCACGCTAGCACCATAAGACCAGCCGCGGGTTGAGCGATGCACCCATTGAATAACGTTGTAACGAACATCAAGAAAGTCCATGCCTTGGGGCGCGATCTCAACGCGAAATGCATTTTTAAATCCGGCTGATTCAAAAGCTTGATTCCACCAGTTTCCCCCTTCAAGTAAGGCGGACTTGACCGGTTCGGGAGTGCCAGGATCAAGGTAATAAACAATCGGTTCTACAGCCTCAGAGAGTGCTGAGCTAGGATCTTTTTTGATTAGCCTATGACGGGTGATATAACGCTTTTTGATAGGCTCGGCGATGGGTGTTGCAAAATCCATAAACGTCACCCTATTAAAGCCAGCTCTAGGGTCAAATAATCTAGGAGTGTATTCATCATCGGGCAGTTGCACAAAAGAGTGTCGTTGACGCACTGTGATTGAATTAGGGCTAGGTACCACTGACTTAACATAGGCGCCCGTCGCTTTCCCTGTGAGGGTAATAGTTGCTTCTACCTCAGTATTTTTTGGGAAATTTTTAACCATTGGGAAATGTAAGCCCGATCGGCTGGCATCAGGCTTATAGGTGCCTTGATCGGTGCGACTTAACCGTTGTACTACCCCATGAGTATCTTGTAAATAAAACTTTGTGGCCTCAACAATTAGGCTGTCACCCTCTTTTTGTAAGATATCAAAGCCCCATAGAATAGACTCTGCAAAAGCATCTTGTATTGATTGCACCTCATCGACATTATCCGAGGAGGCGCGAAAAGCCATGTTTTTGTGGACCAAAAATACTTTGTTACCACTTTTCCGGAATGCCACTACCCGAGTGCCGCCTAACTGGCCACGGTCCAGTCCAATATCATTAGATCCAATACCTGATGTAAGTGCGCTTAGATACAAAAAGTCTTCATCAAGATTGTTAATGGCTAAAAAGATCTTTCCCTGGTCTTCGTCTAAATAAAAATTAATAAAACCCTCTTTCTTAACCAACTCATCAAGAGCGATTTCATCCCCACAGGCAATATTAGAAAAACTAAAAAAAAGTACAAGAGTAAAGAGCAGGCGATTCATAGAGCACGTATCCTTGGTTTGGTTGGGCCACAGCTTTAAAATTGAGTAATCTTTGTTTGTTACATTACAGCACGCGAAATGTTTTTTAATCGCTTGTGCAAGAATAAACAAAACTAACTGTGGTGGAAAGCATCATTACCTTAGGTTGCGCTGGATTCACGATTTTGCATTACTAGGCTAACCGCTTACACTGGATTTAACGGTCAAACTTAGATTTAAAATGGAGTTATTGTTATGTCGGACTTAAATGATAGGGTTGTTGATTCTTTGGGTAAAACCAAAGATATTTTTGCATGGCCTTTTCTGGGCTGCGCTGTGCTTGGGTTAATTGCTAGCAGTATGGTCCTCAGTGCCGATGAACGTGCCGATCCGATCAAGATCTTAGTTGATCGGTTAACGCTGGATAGTTATAAAACTACACTTAAAGGCCTGACTCAATTTGGCGATCGTCGCCAAGGTACGGCGCGTAATCGCAGTGCAATCGATTGGATTGAGCAACGGTTACAGGAGGTTGGTTGTGATAATGTAGAGCGAATTACCTATTTCTTTAGTCCAGAGCCGAGGGCACCGAGGACCCGCAAGCCGGTTGTTAATGACCCAGCTCAACTGCAGACCTCAACCGGAGGGGAGGTAGGCCGCAATGGCAGTGGCCCTGGTGGTGCATCGATTTATGGTTATCGTGCAGAAACTGGCGTCAATCGCGATTTGGCTGCACAGCCTTATCAGCGAATTCAGGCGATTAATACTGAGGAGCCGGTTAATGGGGAGCGGCAGCAAGTCTATTGCACTAAAGTCGGTACTACCCATCCAGAAGAAATGTATATAGTCGGTGCTCATATGGACGGTCATGGAGTGAATGAGGCGGTCAACGACGACGGTTCTGGCACCGCATTAGTAATGGAGCTAGCACGCATATTCAGCGCCCCTGATGTAAGCACTGAGCGCTCAATTCGCTTTGCCATTTGGAATAATGAAGAAACTGGATTAAATGGGTCCAGAGCCTATGTGGAGCAACGCCAACATTTACAGGGTATCGAGAATCCAGTCGGTTCTGGTATTTATCCTGAACCTCGATGGCTAGGTATGATTCAGCATGACATGATGCTTTGGGACCATGGCGCACCCCGTGCTGATGGGACAGTTAGTGCCGAGCAGCGACCAGAGGCAGATGTGAACATTGAGTTTCAATCTAATTCTGGCCTTGCAGAGCAGTCCATGAGGTTAGCCTTTTTATTTAAGGCAGCGGCTGATGCCTACAACACCGATTACCCCGCCACAGTTGGGCCGCACATGACCAACACAGATTCCACACCGTTTATGAACATTGTTCCCTCTATTAGCCTGCGGGAAAATGAGCGTGGAGCGCATACGGGCGCAGGGTGGAACCCAACCTGGCATACACCGCTTGATGTCTGGACAACTTTTAGCGACAAGGACTTTAGATTGGGCCTGAATGCCGCTCAGACCACTCTTTCTGCAGTTTCACAGTTAACTGGTGCTGACACTAATGTTGAGATAAAAGAATAACATCCGTTAGGCTACTCAATGGTCACGCTGTCCTTTAATTTTTAAATCTAACGACAGATAACTTTATTTCTCCGTCTTCTTTTCTCTTTAGTATTAACTCGTCTCTGCCATCGTTGTTGAGATCAGAAACTATAAATCCAGTTTGGCTTTTTGGTAATTTTAATTTCAGTTTAATGGGTTTGGGGGCGAACATAGTCAAACCTCTTTGCCCAGGATATACCAATAGAGTATTGTCACCTTTTTGGACTAAAAGGTCTTTTTGACCGTCGCCTGTAATATCAGCTCCCAATACTGCGGGCACAAAAAGCTCTCCAGACCCAAAATCAAAACGTGCCGAAATATTTTTCTTAACATTAGGCTTATCAGGAAAATGACCATTGGCCATTCTATAGATAGAAATATCCACAGATACTGACCGGCTAATTAGTACTCTTATGACTGCACCAATACTTATATCCACTGAGGTAATGACAAACTCTTGATTTCCATCGCCCGAGAGATCTAAATGCTCATTATTAAACTGAAATCCATCAGTACGGACAACAGATGAAGGCACTCCAAGAAACTCGAGTCGATTATCTGCTGTTGGCCGACCTAGGTATATCTCATATTCGGATTCCCAGCCAAAGATACCCTCAGCCTTTATTCTTTTAACTATCAGATCACTATAGCCATCATTGTTTAAATCTAGAACATCATCGAGTAGTCGAGTTTTCCCCTTGTTGTTGTCAACGTTTTCACCCACGCTGATCTGTGAATACCCGCTCAACATATCTTTTAGATTAACATCGAGGATATTTTTGAGTGGGGAGAATCCGCCCTGATTATTCTGTCTATATACTGAAAACGAGCCATCTTTCCAAAAAGCGATGTCTTTCAGACCATCGGTATTCTCATCCAGTAAAAAAGCCTCTTCAGCTCGGTAGGCTGTATATAAAGCTGATTCTGAGAAAGTCATACTCGGCAGCGGGCCGAGTGTTTGGAGAGGTCTGAATCCAACATTAGTCTGCAGCGCGATCTGCCAGCCCTCGAAGCTTGGAATTAAAAAATCGTCTAAGCCATCATTATTAAGATCGACAAACATATTCACTAGTGGTGATGATCCCCAACTGACGCCAGAAAAAACCGATGGGCTTTCTAAAAGTTTCTCAAAATTTCTGGTGGTCTTGTTAAGATAAAGTAATTGAGAATTTTGATAGCCGACCAATTCAATACCCTTAGGCGTCCGGACGGTATCGATTAAATCCATAGAATCTTCTAAATCTTTACTTAGATGCAGGCGCCAGCCTGAGGGGCTATAACGGAATATTTTTACTCGCCTAATGGGCTCATTATTCAACCCTCTGATCTGTTTTTTGAGCTGATCAACATCAGGTGTTTCGATGATTAAAATTTCTTCTGAGGCTGAATTTTCAGTAATAAAGGGTATAACATCGATGTTGTGTTCAGGTCTAATTTCGATGGTTTCAATGTCATAGGTCAATGCGCTTAAATTGATAGAAATAGCGATACCTATTAGTGTGCTAATTAGTCTAATTCGCATGGCAGTGGGTTTCATGTAGCTTAAATTCATAAGTTTTCCGCAAATAATTTCAATTAGGACGAGATATGTTCAGCTTTTAGATTCATAAGAATAAGCTGTCATTATTATGCCTTCAAATTCCACAAAAAAGCCAAGCAATATTATTGATCGTTTAATGGCTTTATTGTCAAAGTAGGCCAAAATCCTAGGCTTAAGATAAGGCTAGAACAGGGAATTTAGGGTGCAGGGGTTTATTGATTCGCATAGAAGTATTAACATTCGGTATGGAGATTAATATGAAAAAACTTTACGTATTATTGTGTATTTTAGCACTGGGATCTTGTGGCGGTTCAGATTCTTCATCGGTTGCTGTGGATGCTCCTGTGCCAATAGGAGATAACCCTCCAGACACTAATACATATCCTGATGTTAGCTGGGAGACATATGCACCGGCCGATGTAAATATGTCTGAATCAGGAATTAAGGACGCGTTAGACTATGCATTTAAAAGCACTCGGAATACACAAGGTGTGGTCATTATTCGTCATGGTGTGATCGTTGGAGAACGCTATGCCAATGATGAGTCTGAGGATAGTCTGGCAACTAGCTGGTCAACTGGAAAATCATTCGCGAGCGCTCTGATTGGCATCGCGATGGATCAAGGCCTTATAGAATCCATTGATGTGCCTGCTGAGGACTATCTCCCCCCATGGGTAAACACTGACAAGAGCGACATTAGCGTACGAGCTATTTTGGAGATGCGTACTGGGCTTAAAAAGTCTGCTGATGGCGATGCCAATATTTACGAGGGTGGCATCAATGGTGACCAACTAGCCTATGCTTTGGACAGAATCCCAGAAACAACACCTAGAACCGATAATTGGGCATACCAAAATACTGACTCTATGCTCCTTGCGGGTATTCTAGAAGAAGCGTCTGGACAAAGTGTTCTCGACTACGCTGATATGCATCTGTTCTCGAAAATTGGCATGAATGCTGATTGGTGGACAGATAAATTAGGCCATGCTATGACCTATTGCTGCATTGATTCAAGAAGCAGAGATTTCGCTCGTTTCGGGCTTTTATATGCCCGTAATGGACGATGGCAACAAGAGCAAATTGTTTCTGAAGCATGGGTTAAAGAATCAACAACCGTGCCAAAAGGTACGGACAATCAATATTATGCACTGCAATGGTGGGTGAATCCATCAGGTGGATATTTTTATTCAAAAGGATTAAATGAAAATAATATCTACATTTTTCCTGATTCGGATTTGGTGGTTGTGCGGAATAGTCTCTATACCAAGAAGGGATCAAGTTCTATTCGAGGTGGTGATAATTACCATCTAACTTTAGAGCCATTAGACTGGAGTGACCAAGAATTTTTGTCCTATATCACTGATGCAGTCACTGATTAAATCTATACCTAGGTAATAACACTCCCAGGAATAGCTCATGACAAGAGATGCGCAATAGCGGTGAGTATAAAGATATGAATTAGGCAGTTTAATGCGCAGGAGTTAAATTTTACGTCAGCGTTTGATTTATGTGGTAGCTACGGGTGGATTTGAACCACCGACCCCAGCATTATGAATGCTGTGCTCTAACCAACTGAGCTACGTAGCCATCGATTTTAACGGGTCGGACCGACCTATTCTTTGGAGGGCGAGAAGTTACACTTGCAGTCGCCTCTAGTCAAGTCTCTACAGCACCTTTTTATTAGAATTCGTTGCTCTCTCTTCAACACTGCAATAGGATATACCTTCCGTTTTGCTTGGTGGTCCCGATATTGGACACAGAGGGTTATCTTTTATAGCCGGGTTAGGCTGTACAAAAAATTATAAAGGGTGACAGAGGTCACCCTAAGCTATTAAAAGGGAGATCAAATTTTGGGTCAGTTAGAGCCGAACGCTAATGAAGTAGCCGTTGCTATTAGCACTGAAAAATCTGGGTTTTATGAGGGTTTTAATCGAGTTGTGGCCCTGGTGCCAAAGCTACTTGTCGGAGCACTTATTTTATGGGTGGGGTTATCACCCTCTGCTGCCGGAGAAGTTTTGTTGAGTGCACAGAACTGGTCGACGGCCAGTTTTGGTGGCTGGTATATTTATGTCACTGCTTTTTATACTGTGGTCTGTTTAGCCTTGGGTATATGGCCTCGCACTGCGCATGTCAAATTGGGTAAGCCCGATGAAAAACCTGAATTTTCAATGTTTACCTGGCTGTCAATGATGTTTGGTGCGGGTATTGGTATTGGTATGTTGACCTATTCAACAGCCGAGCCAATTTTTCATTTTGCTAACAACCCCGACACGATTAAGGGCATTACCACAGGTTTAGATGAGGACAATGTTCGCAATGCCTATAAGTGGGCGATGCTGCACTATGGTTTTACCCCCTGGGCCTGTTATGGCGTAATAGGTATTTCTTTAGGTTATCTCTCGTACAACCGTGGTTTGCCGCTGACAATTCGCAGTGCGCTACAACCTCTTTTTGGCCGTGCCATGTCAGGTACTGCAGGACATGTAGTGGATATAGTGGCTATCTTAGCAACCATCGTTGGCCTCAGTGTGACCATTGGTTATGGTGTGTCGCAGTTTGCTGCTGGCTTATTCAATATTAGCGGAGCGCAATGGCTAGTAGGCGAGGGCGGTAAGCCGACGCTGTTGGCTCAGCTATTTGGACTAACTTTAATTATTAGTGCCTCCTGTTTGTCTGCGATGTCTGGCTTAAACAAAGGTATCAAGTGGTTGTCGAACATCAATATGGGGCTTTCAATCTTTCTGATTGCATTCTTTATATTGTTTGGCGCTACCTTCTTTGCCTTACAAACCTTTGTCTATGCTATTTGGGATTATTTAATCGCGTTGCCAGCGATGTCCACTACAGTGTGGACAGATAACGGCATTGAACCCTCGGCTGCGCTGCAGGGTTGGCAGAGCACTTGGACTATTTTCTATTGGGCTTGGTGGATAGCTTTTGCACCCTTTGTAGGGTTGTTCTTAGCCCGAGTATCCCGTGGCCGTACTATTCGTGAATACGTCATTGGAGCCATGGTTATTCCTTCTATTATTTGTCTTGTTTGGCTTGCCTTTATTGGCGCTACGGCCATTGATCTTGAATTATCTGGTGTCGCCCAAGGGTCGATTATTAACGCGGATATTTCTGCCCAGTTATTTAAAACGATTAATTTAATCCTTTCGCCAGAGCTCGCGATTGCGCTCTCTGTGGTGATCGTTATTTTACTTTTAACCTTTCTGGTCACATCAGCAGATTCTGGAATATTGATCATTAATACGCTTGCGTCTGGCGGTAACCAGAGTCAAAAACATACCAAGCATGTGCTGATCTGGGGTGTGATATTTTCGCTATTGATTGGGGTGCTATTGTCCGCTGGGGGAATGGATGCACTGAGATCTGTGATGATAATTGGAGCTTTACCATTTTCAGTGGTCATCGCTCTTATGGCTATCTCTTTAGTAAAGACGTTGTTAATTGAAGAAAAAAAACCTAATTAGTCGAGGTTTAATCGTCTAATTAGGTCAGTAGGTGTTAATACTATCTCGCTCGAGCGGGCAATTTAGATCAAACGTTAGCTGATTCCACAATACGTTTCATATCTGTCATATACCCCCGCAGTTCGTGGCCAATAAGCTCTACATCATGGTCGCGAATGGCATCGTTTACTTCAATAAGTCGAATATTATCCACTGCATTAGAGGTGCTGGTTAAACCACCACCCAAGTCTTCTAGAGTTAATGAATTGGCATGATCCTGCAATAATGGCGCAGCCGCGTGGGTAAATAGGTAGTTGCCGTATTCTGCGGTATCGGAGATCACCACATTCATCTCATAGAGTTTGTTGCGGGCAATACAGTTGGCAATTAACGGGGTTTCGTGCAACGACTCATAGTAGGCAGACTCTTCGATAATGCCTGAGGCAACCATGGTGTCAAAGGCTAGCTCAACACCCGCTTTGATCATGGCAACCAAATAAATGCCTTTGTCATAAAACTCTTGCTCGGTTATCTCAGTATCGCAGTCCGCAGCTTGTTCAAAGCTGGTGTCTGCAGTTTGGGCGCGCCACTTTAAGAGGTTGGCGTCATCGTTACCCCAGTCGACCATCATGGTGCGAGAGAATTCGCCCTCAATAATGTCGTCCATGTGCTTTTGGAATAATGGAGCTAATATCACTTTTAACTCTTCTGCCATATCGAATGCTTTGATTTTGGCAGGGTTGCTTAGACGGTCCATCATGTTTGTAATGCCGCCGTGCTTGAGACCTTCGGTGACTGTTTCCCAGCCGTATTGAATTAACTTACGAGCATACGCCGCGTCAACACCAAGGTTGAGAAGTTGCTGATGACCCAAGATGGCGCCGGTCTGCAACATTCCACAAAGAATAGTTTGTTCACCCATTAAGTCGGACTTAACTTCGGCGATAAAGGATGATTCCAATACGCCGGCACGATCACCACCAGTGGCTGAGGCGTAGGCCTTAGCGATGGCGTGGCCATTGCCTCTAGGATCATTTTCTGGGTGAACAGCAATCAGTGTGGGTACGCCAAAGCCACGCTTGTACTCTTCGCGCACTTCTGTACCTGGGCACTTGGGTGCAACCATAATCACAGTGAGATCAGGGCGAATCTGCATGCCTTCTTCAACAATGTTAAAGCCATGGGAATAGGCTAATGTTGCGTCTTGCTTCATTAGAGGCATTACCGCAGTAACCGCAGCGGTATGCTGTTTATCAGGAGTAAGGTTTAGCACTAAGTCAGCGGCAGGAACCAATTCTTCTGCGGTGCCAACGGTGAAACCGTTTTCTGATGCCCATAAGTACGACTGACGTTTTTCGGTAATCGCCCGCTCGCGTAAGGCATAGGAAATATTTAAACCAGAGTCGCGCATGTTAAGGCCCTGATTGAGGCCTTGAGCACCACAGCCAATAATGACAATATTCCAGTCTTTGATTAGGTTGCAGCCATCGGTAAATTCGTTACGGTCCATAAAGCGACATTTGCCCAGCTGGCTCAGCTTGTTACTGAGACTGAGAGTATTAAAATAGTTAGCCATTATTGGTCTCCGTCCACCGGTTAGCGGTGGGATATGTAGTTTAGTTTGGTCGCATAGTGTACCTAGTTCTTGTTGTTGCTTAAAACGATATATATTCATCGTGGTGTTGCGTTTTTTGCAATATTAGCGTCATCGCGTTAAGCTGTTGTGATGGATATTCGATCATTAACAATGTTTCAACATTTGAGCAATTCATTGCATTTTAGCAAAACTGCTGCGGCCTATCATGTTAGCCCGTCAACGTTGAGCCGTTCGATTCAGCGACTTGAGCAGGAGCTCGGGAGTCAATTGCTGATTCGCGATAATCGGTCAGTTTTGTTAACCGGTGAGGGAAAAAAATTATTAACCTATGCGGATCAACAGATAGCCCAATATGAAACATTAAAGCAGTCTCTCAATCAGTCTCAAAAAGAGCTATCTGGCTCGCTTAACATTTACTGCTCGGTGACAGCGTCCTATTCTTATCTGCCAGCGCTGTTAGAAAAATTTAGACGGGCTCATCCTAATATTGATATCAACTTGGATACGGGCGATGCAGCTGATGGTATCGATCAGGTTAAGAATCAAAAGGTAGATCTAGCTATTGCGGCAAGGCCTGACGATATTGCTACTAGCATGCATTTTCAGACCATAGCTTCAGTACCTTTGGCGATTACCGCCCCCACTATTAGCTGCGCGGTTAAGACAGCTCTGCAGGCAGAAAGTGTTGATTGGGCTAATCTGCCGATTATATTACCTGAGCACGGTGTGGCGAGAAAGCGTTTTGAACAATGGTTTAGACAAAAGTATGTGGGTCGCCCCAATGTCTATGCCCAGGTATCTGGACAAGAGGCATTAGTCAGTATGGTGGCTTTAGGTTGCGGTATTGGCCTCTCTCCCGTTGTTGTGGTCGAGAATAGCCCCGTTCAAGACCGTATAGAACTTTTACCTGGGACCAATATCCCACCCTTTGATCTAGGGTTATGTTGTTTTAAAAAAACCTTAGCCGATCCTATCGTGGCCGAGTTTATGGCAATGGCCAACGTTAAATAAAAACGGCGACTTCGTTAGTAAATATTTCCTCGCCAGAAATTATACCTATACCTGGTTCAGTGGGCGGGAAAATATGGAGGTCGCTAATTTTGGCGACATTGGCACTGTCGTAATTACCCTCTATGTAAGGCTGTGCCAGCCACGCGCTTGCGGACTAGGATTGCATTGTAGAACTAAGATTTTGATTTACAGGTTGCGGTGATAATTGAGCCGCCGACAACACAGACTGCTCCGACCAGAGAAATGAGAAACAGAGGCTCTGCAATAATTCCAGGTATTGGTATCAGTTGAACGATAGAGACAGTGACTAGCGGTGTCATCGCAATTACAGCACTAACTCGAGAGGCTTCTATATGTACCATCGCCTCAGAGAAACAGCCATAAGCTATAAGAGTATTAAAACCACAGAGCGCTAACAACAGCCATTGTAGTGAGGTTAATTGGCCTAAGGTGTCGAAATCTGAGAAAGGTAAAAACACAAGGGCACCGATCCAGTAAAACACTAACATGGTTTCTTCAGCATTAAATTCCCGTAGCAATACTTTCTGAATAATCGCGTAACCCACCCAACTTACGGCGGCGCCTATTAGCATCAGCAATCCGATGCCATAGTCACTAAGTGAGATAAAAACATCGTCAAATCGTGGGCTGAAAAACATTATTAGCCCGCTGAAAAAGATAATAAAACCGCACCATTGTAGTAGAGAAAACTGCTCCTTAAATACCCAAACACCGGCTAACAAAAGCAGTACTGGCGATATTTGCATCATTATTTGAGATGCTTCGGCGGAGGTTTTTTCAAGACCGAGAATATAAAGAGCGTAGTTAATAGTAAGAAGTAATCCGGCAGACAAAAGTTTTATGACCAAATTTAGTGTGGTCATTTTATGGCGATTAACGAGTCTTCGTCGAACGATGAGATAGGGCGTAATGAGTATCGCCGCGAGAGAAAACCTAAAGAAAGTAGTGGTAATAGGGTCTAGTGTGTTGAGTAATCCCGACAACATAATGGGCAGTATGCCCCACATGGTTGCGGTGCTTGCGGCCAACAATAGGCCAAGTTTCCATCGACCTGAGAGTTGGTTCATCGAATGACTGCCACGCGACTAAACATTGAATCGAAAATGGATTACATCGCCATCTTTGACGATATAGTCTTTCCCCTCAAGGCGCCACTTCCCGGAATCTTTGGCACCCTGTTCGCCATTGCCGGCTATGTAGTCATCGTAACCAACGATTTCTGCGCGAATAAAGCCTTTTTCAAAGTCGGTGTGTATTTTACCGGCCGCATTGGGTGCAGTAGCGCCCACAGGAATGGTCCAAGCGCGCACTTCTTTAACACCTGCGGTAAAAAACGTTTGGAGGCCTAATAGACTGTAACCGGCTCGAATCACTCGATTAAGGCCAGGTTCTTCCATGCCTAGCTCTTCAAGAAACTCATCTCGTTCGTCGTCTTCAAGCTCACCAATCTCGGCTTCTAGTTTATTGCAGATAGGAACTACCACCGCACCTTCTTGCTCGGCTATAACTCTAACAGCATCAAGGTGAGGGTTGTTTTCAAAGCCTTCTTCGTCAACATTGGCGATATACATTGTTGGCTTTAGGGTCAACGGACTTAGAGGTTTAAGTAGCTTTAGTTCGTCCTCATTTAGACCGAAAGAACGCAGTGGTTTTGCTTCATTGAGATGCGGCAGAATTTTTTCTAGGACTTGTTGCAGAGCAATCGAGTCTTTGTCCTTTCCCTTGGCTGCTTTGGCAACTCTGAATAGCGCTTTTTCAACACTCTCAAGATCTGCTAAGGCGAGTTCGGTATTAATAACATCGATATCGTCGGGAGGGCTTATTTTGCCCTCAACGTGAATAACGTTTTCATCTTCGAAACAACGCACAACATGGGCCAGAGCATCGGTCTCACGAATATTAGCAAGAAACTGATTACCAAGTCCCTCTCCCTTGGACGCTCCTGCAACCAATCCTGCGATATCCACAAATTCCATAGTGGTCGGTATTACTCGTTCTGGATTAACGATGGCAGAAATTTTATCCTGCCTTGGGTCAGGTATTGGCACCACCCCAGTATTGGGCTCAATAGTGCAAAAGGGAAAATTTTCCGCACTAATACCCGCCTTGGTTAGCGCGTTAAATAGGGTTGATTTACCAACGTTGGGTAGCCCGACAATGCCGCAGTTAAAACCCATATTAAAATCCTTGTGCTTGTTTTGAGTACTTGATGAAACTTGGGTGTCGTTTAATCAGCGGAGTGAAGATCGTTCATTGCTCTTTCCCATTGACCTTTTGCAACCAGCGGTAGAGATCGAATGGCGTCGCCCATACTATTACTAATGAGTTCTTGTTCCTTAGGCGCGGCTTTTTTTAACACGTAGTCTACGACTTGTTTGGCATTTCCTGGGTGACCTATACCTATTCTAAGGCGCGCAAAGTCACTGTTATTACCAAGGCATTGAATCGTATCGCGAAGTCCATTGTGGCCACCATGACCGCCAGCCTTTTTAAAGCGTGCAATGCCAGGTGGCAGGTCTAACTCATCATGGACAATTAGAATACGCTCACAAGGAATTTGATAGAATCGCGCGAGTGCGGCCACTGATTGACCGCTGCGGTTCATAAAAGTACTTGGAATTAAAAGCCTTAAAGAGTGCCCATCCAGTGTTACTTTTGCAGTATCACCAAAGAATTTCGACTCTAATTTAAGCTCGACATTAAGCGATTTAGCAAAAGCCAGAACCAAATCAGCCCCGGCATTGTGACGCGTTCGTTCGTAGGTAGGGCCGGGGTTTCCCAACCCTACAATTAACTCAACGGGTGTATCCAATGTCAGGGCCTCATGGTGAGGCAAGACTGAAGATTACTCTTCGCTTGCGCCCTCATTACTGTCATCACTACCATCACTACCATCACTGCTTTCGGTATCGTCAGTATCATCAGCTGAAGCTGCCGGAGCATCCTCATCTTCGATCGGAGCCGCTTTAGGCTTGTTAATCGAGGCAACTGACAGATCATGGTCAGCGCCATGGCTCAGCGCAACACTCTCAACACCCTTAGGCAGTTTAATATCTGAGATGTGTACGATCTGACCAAGTTCAACATCCAACATATCAACTTCAATATATTCAGGGAGATCTTTTGGCAGACACATAATGTCAAGCTCGGTCATGGTGTGGGCAACAATGCCGCCACCCGTTTTCACGCCAACGCTGACATCTTCATTCAAGAAGTGCAAAGGAACTTTAGTATGCAACTTAGTTGTCTTGCTCACACGCAAAAAATCTAAATGTAGAATAAGTTTCTTAGCTGGATGACGTTGCACATCTTTCAGAATAACATCTTCAGATGAACCATCGATATCCAATGTAACGATGTGTGAGTAAAAGGCTTCATTGTCTAATGCCCTCGCTACATCTTTATGCAATAGAGTTAGCATGGCTGGATCTTTCTTTCCGCCATAGACAATTGCAGGTATTTCTCCGGCCAGACGACGCAGGCGGCGGCTCGCACCTTTCCCTGTATCCTCGCGACCTTTCGCGTGTAAAGTGAAATCAGTAGACATAATAGTCTCCAAAGTAGTGCCATTGCAGACCGCGACCAGACCTGTAATGGAGTTTATAAGCCTCTTTATGAGGCGATTACATCAAGCCCTGTTATAAAAACATGGCACTGATAGATTCCTTATTGCTTATACGACGTATCGATTCAGCCAGTAACGGGCCGATCGGGAGAACGCGAATTTTAGCGCATTGATTAGCTTCTTCATTGAGAGGCACTGTGTTAGTGACAACCAGTTCATCGAGTTCTGAATTTGTAATATTATCAATTGCAGCACCAGATAAGACTGCGTGTGTTGCATAGGCAACGACTTTGCTCGCCCCTTTATCCTTAAGTGCTTGTGCTGCTTTGCATAAAGTACCGGCGGTGTCGACCATATCATCAACCACCACGCAGGTGCGATCAGCTACCTCACCAATGAGATTCATGACCTCACTTTCATTAGCCGAGGGACGTCGTTTATCGATAATAGCCAAGTCGCAACCCAATTGTTTGGCAACCGCGCGAGCTCGGACAACACCACCAATATCAGGAGATACAACCTGTAAGTTTTGATAATTTTGACGCTCAATATGGTCGAGTAAAACCGGAGCGCCATAAACATTGTCAACCGTACAGTTAAAGAAGCCCTGAATTTGCTCGGCATGCAGATCCACAGTCAAGACATGGTCCACGCCCGCGTTTGAGAGCATATCAGCCACCACTTTAGCGCTAATAGGAACACGTACCGATCGTACACGACGATCTTGGCGAGCATAACCGAAGTAGGGCACCACTGCAGTGATACGACCAGCTGATGCACGCCGTAGCGCGTCAATCATTAGCACCAACTCCATCAAATTTCGGTTGGTCGGAGCACAGATAGGTTGCACGATAAAAACATCATGTCCACGAACATTGTCGCGAATTTCAATGTTGATTTCCCCATCCGAGAAGAGCCCAACCAAGGCATTACTTGGCGTCACTCCCAGTGATCGGGCAATTTCATTTCCTAAAGCCGGATTTGCGTTTCCGGTAAACACCATTAATCTAGCCACGTCAGTATTCCCATTGCTCGTGATAGTTAAAAATGGCTGGGGCGGGAGGGATCGAACCTCCGATGACGGGATCAAAACCCGTTGCCTTAACCGCTTGGCCACGCCCCAGTAAAAAATTTCCTCATTTGTTGATGCAGTGGAGAGCGATTTACACCCTTTGCTACAAACGCTTGCCATTGCTTTGGTACCTGGCTGAAGACCTTGTCGGCCTCTAGTTGGTTGTCAAAGCTACAAAATACGCTTGCACCAGTTCCTGTCATCAACGGGGCAGCAAAGTTTTCCATCCATTCTAGCACCTGTTGAACTGCTGGATAGAGTTTTAAAACTACACTTTGGCAGTCATTCCTGTACTGCTCCCCTGAGAGGGCGCGTATTTTGATCGGTGAAGAGTTCCTTGTCAATTGAGGATTTGAAAATATTTCAGCGGTGGGCACATGACAGTCGGGTGTTACCACTAAAAACCAGCGCTCAGGTAAATCTATTGGCGTTAGTATATCGCCAATTCCTTCACCAAAGGCACTTTCACCGTGGACAAAAACGGGCACATCAGCGCCTAATTGACGGCCTAATTCTGCCAGCTTATTTATGGGGAGGCCGCATTCCCAAAGGGAATTTAAGCCAATTAGTGCAGTTGCTGCATTACTGCTGCCACCACCCAAGCCTGCGCCCATGGGTAATTTTTTGTTCAATGAAATAGTGCAACCATTCTTGCCGTTGACATGCTCTTGCAATATAAGCGCCGCCCGAAAAATTAAATTATCTTTTGTCGGAATGTTGTCTATTTTGAAGTCGAGAGTAATTTCACCTGAAAAATTAGAGGTAAAGCTCAGAGTGTCACCGAAGTCGAGTAGTTGAAATAGAGTTTGCAGATTATGATGGCCGTCTGGACGCTGGCCAGTGATTCGTAAAAACAAATTGATTTTTGCCGGTGAAGGTAAGGTCAGAGTCGACATGGTTTTCACGGTTATTATTTTGGCTCTTGTGTTAATTACTTGGGAAACGCCAGTTTGATATGACTATTATAAAGCTTTGTTGCCCTCGTTGACCGATTATTTTTCTTGGGAGGTTGCCCTGATCGGTAATTCGGTATCGGGAAAAGCTTAGTTGCCAGCCATTTTGTTTAAATTCTGCTGCAGTACCTGCCGATGTTAGCCTTAGGTCGCTCACTGCAGCTTGATTCGGCGATGGTATACCCTTAACCCACCAAGCAAGATCATTCACGGGTAATGACAGTCCTGTCAATTGCAGAGCTAGCGTCTGAGGAGTATTACTATATTGCTCTTTTCCGTGTTGCATTTGAGCATGAAGATTATCGCCTTTGATGGTTGCACGACCCGCGGCAAAGGGACCGCGCATGGAAATCTGATATTGCTCTTTACTCTGCAGCCAATCGATACTAGCGCTGCCACCTTGGTTAAGAGATTTAAAACCTAACTTGCCTTTAATTTGCCAGCTGATAATTTCCTTGGCTTTCAGATGGTGGTCTTGCCATGCTGATCTTGAGAAATCATTACTTGGGTCAATGTTTGGAATGGTGGAGCAACCAGTAACCAATAATAAGATACAAACTCTTCGTCCTAGAAAATTCCACGCGCTAGAGACGAAGGTCATTGCTCAATCACCTCTGGAACTCTAAGGCGCAGCATCGTATTAATTATGCCTTTATGGTCTGGGGTTGATTGTAGGCCCTGCTGCCAGACCGTGGAAGCGGCTTGGCGGTTATCTAGGGTCCAATGAACCTCACCCAAATGAGCTGCAATCTCAGGGTCAGGCATGATTGCAAAGGCCTGCTTGAGATAGTCTAAGGCCTGCTCCGTTTTACCCAGTTTAAATAACGCCCAGCCCATGCTGTCAATAATTGAAGGATCCTTAGGCTCTAATTGATAGGCTTTAGCTATCAATTCAAAGGCTTCTTCACGCCGTTCGGTGTGCAAAATCATCGTATAACCCAAAGCGTTTAGGACTGTGGCATTGTTTTGATCTTGAGCTAATATCGCACGCAAGTCCTGTTCGGCTAATGCAAAATCATCTTGCTGCTCAGCCACCATTGAGCGGGCGTAAAGTAGTTGTGGATCATTAGGAAAATCATCGAGTCCAGAGGATAGGACGACTAAAGCCTGAGATGGTTTTTGAGCGTTGAGCAGCAAGTTAGATTCGACCTGAAACAGTGTCACCGCCAGAGTGGGTTGGTTTGAGCGCATGCGCTGCAGATACTGCTGCGCTTGGCTCATGCTTCTATGCTGGGCCAAAAGTGCGCTTAAACGCGATGCGGCGGCAATGTAGTTGCGACCGAAACGAACCTGGGTGTAATGACTCATTGCTGCGGCGAGATCTCCTTTCTTCTCAGAGATGGCTCCCAAATGATACTGCGCATCGGACCGTAAACTCGGTTTAACAGATGCTTGTTTAAATAAGTTCTCAGCAGCTTTAACGTTACCTGCGCTGAGCTGCATTAATCCAAGCAAAAAGTTCACTTCTTGGTCTTTAGGATTGTCGGTACGCAAAATTTCAAATTGCGCGATTGCTTTGCTGGGGGCATTAGTGGCCAAAAAGCGGGCATATTGCAGACGTAACTTGCTGTTTGTGGGATGCCTTTTTAAGGCATCACTCAATAATTGGATACTTTCGGCACTGCGATCTTGTTGATGTAGTAGTTGAGATAGCAATAGTAGGCCGCGCTGATCGTCGGGCACTAGGCCTAAGAATTGCCTAACATCAAGTTCTGATTGCTCAAGGCGACCATTTTTTTGTTGCAGCACTGCTGTTAGAAGATCTATGTAGGGGTATTTTTCGTTACTAAATGGTAGTATTTTTACTGAATCAATTAGTCGATCTATTTGAGCTGGCGAGTCAAAGTCGGCAGTCATTACGAGTAGTAGGGAATCTAGATCATCGTGGTTTTGATACAGCCAACTACCATGTGTCAGCGCAGCTTGCGCATCACCTTGGGTTAAATAAGCGGCTAGGGCAGCTCGATGCGCTTCGGAATCATTCGGTGACTGGTCTACCCATAACAGAGCCATCTCCATCAGCACAGATTGATTGCGCACATGTTCGGCAATTCGATAGGCTAGCACGATCACCTCATGGTCAGCGGTTAGTCGTGCCTGGCGGCTATAATTATCAAGTGCTATATCAAATTGGTTACGGCCTAGCGCAACGTCTCCGACTAAAAGGTCGTAGAGAGTATCAATGGCAATGGGTTTAATTGGTTGCTCGACCGAATGAGGTTGGGTCTCCTTCGACTCCATGGTGATAGTCGTTGCTTGGTCAGCTACGTTCTGAGGCGTCCCGGCACAACTTGCCAGTACAAAGGAGAGTAAAATTAAAACCGCTCTAGATATATGATTCATTATGCCATTCTCGTAGATAACGGCGTCTAAGACAATTACTAGAGTGAAAGTTTCTGCAATTTAACCTGTTGTCGATAAAACATTGTTCTATAAATTCCTATCCAACGAGATAGTCGTGTAAAATTAGCGCCTAGCAAAGATAACGATATTGGGCATTAACAAGGCTTTCTCTTGCAAAAACTGGATATTTTCTGACTGCTATGGGTATTTTGGCTTTCGGTATTAATCATAAATCGGCATCTGTGGACCTCCGCGGCCAGATTGCGTTCGCCCCTGAAATAGTAGTTTCGTCCCTGCAAGATGCCCGTTCTGAATTGGACTTGCAAGAAATAGCACTCTTATCGACCTGTAATCGCACTGAGGTTTATATTCAAGGAGATGTCAGTGATGGTCAGTTACTCGATTGGCTGGCCACCACTAAGGGTGTCGAGTTAAATCAACTTCAAGAGCGCTATTACTGTCATAGAGATGACCAAGCAATAAGTCATATGATGCGTGTCGCTAGTGGACTGGACTCACTTGTGCTGGGTGAACCGCAAATATTCGGACAGATAAAGTCGGCCTATGCCGTGGGGCGAGAAGCAGGAACTGTAGCGACATTTCTTAATCAGGCGTTTCAACAGGCTTTTTCCGCTGCGAAACGTGTGCGGTCTGAAACTGCCATTGGGAAAAATCCAGTTTCTGTAGCCTATGCCTCTGTAAGTTTAGCCTCGCAAATATTCACTGACCTCAGTGATGCCCATGCTTTGCTCATTGGTGCTGGAGAGACCATCGATCTTGTGGCAAAACATCTTAAAGAAAAGAATATTGGGCATATGACTGTTGCCAACAGAACATTAAGTCGAGCTCAACAACTGGGTGAAGATTATTCAGCCGATGCTATTTTATTGTCTGATATTCATGACTTTTTGCCCAAAGCAGATATTATTATTTCTTCCACTGCTAGCCAGTTACCTATATTGGGAAAAGGTGCGGTAGAGTCAGCCCTTAAAAAACGCAAGCATAAGCCGATGTTTTTGGTTGATATAGCGGTACCAAGAGATATAGAACCTGAAGTTGAAGAACTTTCAGATGTTTACCTTTATACGGTGGACGATTTAGAGGAGGTGGTTCAGGATAATATTCGCGCGAGAAGTTCCGCTGCCGATATGGCTCAAAACATTATTGATGAAGAGGTGGAAAGCTGGTCTAGACAGAATCGCGCATTGGCAGCGGTCGATACGATCCGTGCCTTTCGTAGTAGTGTTGAAACTATTCGTGATAACGAGGTCGATAAAGCGCTTGCCTCACTGAAGCGAGGCCAGGATTCAGCGCAAGTGATTACTGCTTTGGCGCGCAATTTGACTAATAAATTACTGCACAAACCTACCAAGCGACTTACGGAGGCGGGTGAAGAGGGCCGAGAAGATGCTATTCATGCGACCAATGAACTATTTGATTTAACCAAGAAAAAACATTGAGAAGTCATCAACGACTCTTCATTAATTAATTTCAACCTAGGCTTTAAAACTGAATGAAAGCGTCCATTTTATCTAAGCTAGATCTACTTGCTGAGAGGCATGAAGAAGTTGCCGCGCTGTTAAGTGATGCTGAAATTATTGCAAATCAAGATAAGTATAGAGAGCTATCTAAAGAGTATGCTGAGCTTGAGCCTGTGGTGAAAGCCTACCTTAGTTTTCAGCAGATTCTTTCTGATATCGGCGAAGCTAAGAACTTTCTCAAAGATGCTGACCCCGATATTCGAGAGATGGCAAATGAAGAAATGCGTGACGGCGAAGCACAATTGGAATTACTAGAACTAGAGTTACAGCGCCTGCTATTACCCAAGGACCCCAATGACGGTAAAAATGTCTTTTTGGAAATTAGAGCTGGCACTGGTGGTGATGAGGCGGCTATTTTTTCTGGCGATTTGTTTCGTATGTATAGTAAGTTTGCAGAATCTAATCGTTGGAAGATTGAAGTGATCAGCGATAATCAGGGTGATCATGGCGGCTATAAAGAAATTATTGTTAGAGTCGTTGGTCAGGGCGTCTACTCCAAGCTTAAGTTTGAATCTGGAGCTCACCGCGTTCAGCGGGTACCAGACACGGAGTCTCAGGGTCGAATCCATACCTCGGCATGTACTGTAGCGATTATGGCGGAAGCCGATGAGAAGGATGCTATTGAGATCAATAAAGGTGATCTGCGTGTTGATACCTTCCGAGCCTCTGGCTCTGGCGGCCAGCATGTTAACAAAACCGACTCCGCAATCCGCTTAACGCACTTACCAACAGGAATGGTGGTTGAGTGTCAGGATGAGCGTTCACAGCATAAAAACCGAGCTAAGGCGATGTCCGTACTGCAGGCTCGATTGACCTCAGCGCAGGATGACGCGACTGCTCAAGAGCAGTCAGACCAACGTAAAAATTTGGTCGGGAGCGGCGATCGTTCAGAGCGAATTCGAACCTATAACTTCCCTCAAGGTAGAGTCACGGACCATCGTATAAACCTTACTTTATATAAGCTAAATGAAGTTATGGAAGGCTCCCTTAGTGAAATCATCGAGCCTCTGGTTAATGAGTTTCAGGCAGAACAGTTAGCACAACTGTCTCAGTGATGGTTGTTCAATGTCTTTTATAAATTCTGTTACAGAACTTTTACAGAACAGCAACCAGTTGCAAAGTATTAGTGACACTGCTGTATTGGACACCGAGTTATTACTTTGTTTTGCCTTGGATGTTGATCGAGCCTGGCTTAGAACTTGGCCTGATCATCAGCCTGAAGCCATCCAAGTTAAAACGTTCAAAGCGCTTTTATCACGGCGACTGACCGGTGAGCCGATTGCCTTCATTATTGGTTGTCAGGGGTTTTGGACATTAAACTTAACGGTCTCTGCAGACACTCTAATTCCGCGACCTGAAACTGAGTTGTTAGTTGAGATTGCTTTAGGGTTAGATTTGCCTAAAGTCTCGCGTGTTTTGGACCTAGGCACGGGCACTGGGGCCATAGCCCTAGCATTAGCCAGTGAGCACAATAATTGGCAGTTGACGGCGGTAGATTCTCAGATTGCAGCGGTAAATTTAGCGGAGATTAATCGTCAGAACTGTCAGCTGGACAACGTAAGTATCTATCAGAGCGATTGGTTTAGTCAGGTACCAGGATTGATTTCCTCGCCACAATACCATTTGATTATTAGCAATCCTCCCTACATCGAAATTAATGATCCTCATCTGTCCGCTGGAGATGTTCGTTTCGAACCGGCCTCGGCGCTGGTTTCTGGCCGAGATGGATTAGATGACTTGAGAGTAGTGATT
>Ga0308019_10000412_pt1 | contig 26817 bp, 17 predicted proteins | sample Neamet284_FD_203135 | JGI IMG/M metagenome (GOLD analysis project Ga0308019, IMG submission 203135) | Marine microbial communities from water near the shore, Antarctic Ocean - #284 | ecosystem: Environmental > Aquatic > Marine > Unclassified | place: Southern Ocean | collected 2014-10-01
CTTTGGCTTTACTTACCTGGATTTTTGGCGAATACCTTTGCCATGATGTGGGGTAAATGGCTACCAAAAACAGGATATGGCCCTTGGCCAATTGATGGCGGCAGGACACTCAGTGATGGGAATCGGATTCTTGGCGACGGTAAAACTTGGAACGGACTCATTGGAGGTTCGTTGACATCTGGGCTCTTGTGTATGCTTATTGTAGCCTCATTCGGCGAAGTCCCTGCAACTGGTGCAGTCATCGGAGAAAATGGTGTTTTTACCCATCCATTACAAGGGGCTGAGGATGCGTGGTTTTCAATTGGAGGAAACATGCTCACAGCGTTCATATTAGGTTCCTTCCTCGGCTTCTTTTGCCTCGTTGGTGACAGTACTGGGTCTTTCCTGAAGCGTCGACGGGGCCTCAAGCGCGAAGGTGAGATCTCTTCGAAAGCGCCTCTTCTTGACACTCTACCTTTTGCCATCATGGTATTCTTAGCAGGGCAACTTCTGCTTGGAACTTCAGTCCTAGCCGACTCGGAATTAAGACTTCCAATGTTGGCATTGATTGTATTTACACCTGTTTTACATCGGTCATTCAATCTCATTGGCTATAAGATTGGCTGGAAAGATGTACCCTATTGATTCCGGAGAGAAGCCTATAATGTGGTTTTGTTCTACCTCTGTATATGCGAACCGCCCTATCCTTGACATTTCTCTTGATTGTCACCACATTAAGTACACTTGCTGGAGTTCATGCTGAAGTTCCAAGTGACGGTACAACTGTCATCATCAGTGCTGATGAAACATGGAATGGGACGAATACCATGAATGGAAACCTCATTGTTGAAAATGGTGCTACATTGACGATTGAAGGCAATGTTACACTTTCAACAGACAATTCAATCACCGTCGAAGAAGGTGGAACACTCATGCTGACCGGTGCGCTGCTTGGAGACCAATTAGATTCTGGACTTGCAATAATGAACGACACCCAATTACACATGAATTTTGGAGATTTAGCAGAGTCGGGACAATTGAGAATCGATTTCAACCAAGTGATTCCTGAATCGGCCATGTTCAACATGACCATTGGTGAACAAACAAGTGATGCTGCAGGTACAGACCATATTTTCATCGATGTCTCGCTTAATGGTAGTGATTTGCTGGCCGACTTTTACACATACTATGCATTTGAGATACAGGTAATTTCTGTCCAAGCCTTACATTCAGGTAGCGGTGAAGCGGCAATCCTCTTGGCGAGTGAACTCAATCAGACCGGTGGAAGTTTAATTTGGAACAGTGCTTCATTCCAATTGGATGTTCAAGGGACATTGCACTTAGATGGAGCTACTTTGTATGGTGCTGAACTCACCTGTTCCGGCGTATGCGAGATGCATTCGAGCACCTTGATTGGTAGCGCCCCGATCAATGTCGATGACGGCACGAGTATCGTTGTCAACTCCAGTTCTATTATCGGTAGTCGTACCGATGAAGACATTATTGTTCATGACCTTGCAGATATCACCTACACCAATAATCAAGGGACTGGTGGTGTAACAGATGGTTGGATTCGACTGTTGTCTCAACGACAAATTCAAACGAATGCAGAAAAAATTACGGTTCATCAAACTGGTATCGGCTACGGAAGTTCGACTCGAGATGACATCACTGACACAGATGGATTGGTCGATATTGGAGGAACCGAATTAAAACGCATAGTGGAATGGGTTGACCAGAATGGCGTCTATCATTCTGAAAATGCTGAACTTGTATTCACACTCAGCACTGGATGGGGTGACTTTTCTACGACTGTCCCTGCTCCTCAAACTCCAACTGCGATTATTGACGTACCCTTACCTTACATCGAAATCGTTTCAATCGATGCTGAAGACACAACCGCTGAAGTGGACAAGAGGATAGGTGCTATGATAACGGTCCGAAATACTGGCAATGCAACTGCTACTGTCGACATCTGGTGTTATGTTGGTGAGAACCTAACTGAAACGACTTCCCTCACAACGACACTTACCCCTGGTGAAGAAAAGAAACTCCCTGTCTCTTGGTGGGCCAATACTGACGGTCCTCAAATTCTCAACTGCCGTACGCTTATCCCTAATATTTTGAAATCTATTGCAGGGGATGTAACCAACGTCGAGGGTGGAAACTCCCAAGAAGTCGGTTGGTATATTGGCGAAGAAACAGAAGACCAACCATTCATTGTCTATGGAATTCTCGTCGTCCTCATCATCATTGGAAGTGCTTTGTTTGCACGAAAAGCAGGTGAGAAGATCTCAACCATAGAGTTCAATGAACCCTTAGATGAAGTCGATGATGAAGTTGAAGATTGAATACTTACAATCATTCATGATTCAATATGATTCAATTCTAACAAACGTCCATTGTCCTTTGCTCACTTTCTGCATCAAAGTTGAGTTCCCAAGAGTTACTACTCACATAAACTCCAGTTGTGGAAGATTCAGAATCAGTCATTCCGGCATAGACTTGGTTGGTAATCACAATTTCGAATGTATAGCATCCTGCATCATCATAGAATGAATCTTTCTGCAGATACTCTGTATTCAATGGATCTTTTGCAGTTCCAGGAAGGCCAAGCCAGCCGTTGGTCTTGCCGCTCTTGGCTCCACCAACGCTGCTGATCCAAGACGCATCAAGACCATTCACAGTAATAAGTGGAGAACTGAATTCAGTTGAACCGGTTTTTTTCACACGCAGTTCCATAGTATAATCAGAGGTGACAGGTGTGAGTCCTAGATTGGTCATTGAATGCTCACCATTGTCACGAGTACCCTCATTTGGGGCAAACATACCCATTATTGATTCAACAAGAACTCCGTCGACAGTCGTTGTAGTATCAGTTCCAGAAGTTACCGTCTTGAGAACCTCGGTAATTCGTGCACCCGAATTGAGCACTTCTCTGTTCATGAGTGACGGTGTAATCTCTGCGGAAATTGATTGTTCGTCATCTGAAGTTACTTCGATGAGGTATGATTTCATCGATGAAAGTTTGTAATCTTGAGCATTACCATCGAAAAAGGCGTTCAATGGTGCTTTGAATTTTGCACGGTCATTTGACAAGGAGAGAGTATCCGACCATAGAACTTCACTTTCTGAACTGATCGTTGCGGTCGCGGAATCAAATGTTCCACGCACATAAAAAGTGATTTCATCACTTTCTTCACTCAATCCGATTTCTGTGAGAGCGATTGAAGAATCGGATGGTATGAGGACTAATGCTGCATAAGGTCCAGCAGCTACTAAGATTGCCATAAAGATAGACAGGCTAAGTTTAACCATGTTTATGTCTCCTTCAGCAAGTCGTTCGGACTGGACGATGAGACCGATACCTACAAGCAGAACTCCAACAACAACAACAAGACCCATTCCGCCACCTTGTAGGGCAAGAATACCGCCGATTACAATTCCAACCCAACCTGCAATGTTGAGTTTGGTCGAAAGTTCAGGATTTTGCTTTGAAATTGAACTCATGGATGAAGGCGTTGAAGATTGAGTAGGGGTTGCATCTACTCCTTTCGTAATTTTTTCTGCAACTACTTCTGCAACCACTTCAGCATCGACAGTCTCGGTTTTTGTAGCGTTGGCTTTGTCTAGTAATCCACCCATAGTAATCCCTGTTAAATGAGCGTTTAACGGAGGGGATTATCAAAGCAACCCCTATGAGAGTCGATTTCGACCCCTTTGTTGTAGGTTCGAGTAAAAGCCGTCACAGTCCGGGAGCCGAGTCATGCCAGACAAAGTCTTCTTCTTCGTCTCGGTTTTCTGTAAGGCGGCGACCTGCTACAGCTGCTGCTAGGACGACCATTGAAAGAGCGGGAACGACTTCGAAGCCTGGTAGGTAAACACCACGGACATAGATAGTGATCATTTGTGATTCACGAATACATCCACCGTTACTACACTGGAATTCGGATTCTGCAAAGAAATCAAGGACGTGGTAAGCATCGCTCCATCCTTGAGTTTTCGGTGTTCGCACCATGATTCGAACTTTTGTTGCGGTTGGTATTGCATCGATTTGAACCTTGACTGCTGGCAAGTTAATGGTGAAACCAGCTTCTTCAAGATCGCCACGACTGGTCTCAGTAATTCCGACCTTCATGAAATCAATTTGATTACCGAGGTTGTAAACTTTGAATTCGAAGTTCTTGTCTTTCTTTGGCATTAATTGAACAAAAGGCTCAACTGCTTCAACTTGAACCAAGGAATATTGCATGATATTGATAATCATGTTGTTCTGAGAAGAAGCAGAGTTAGGTGGAGGCAAAGAATTGATCTCTTGAACTGTAGCAGAGACCGAGAGTGTTCGACTTTGCATCACCATGTAAGGAGTCGCTCGAACCGAAATTTGGAAGTCAACTTCTGAGTTACCACCGATATACATGTCACCTGGGGCAGCAGTTGCAAGACCATCACTGGTCACGAGAATACTGATTTTTTCTTGATAAGCGGTTGGGTTGTTCGCCGTACAGGTAGTGAAACCGTTGTAGGTCGAACCTGGTTTGACTTCAATGTTAATTGAAATCGGTGCGCATGAAAGAGAGACTGCCGCAGTCGGGGCTTGTGCCGCAGCAGGTACGGCAACAATCATGACTGAGCAAAGGTAGAGGGCAAGCAAGAACATAGCACGCTTCATCATGGAGGTTTCACCTATTAGTCAACCCCAGCAATGAGACCCTCATAACCGTTACGCCAAGATGGCTCCAAAAATAGCCTACGCTGACCTCAAATGATAAAGTGGGCCCGAAGGGACTTGAACCCTTGACCCCCCGGTTATGAGCCGGGTGCTCCAACCAACTAAGCTACGGGCCCCTATGCCGAGGGAATAGGCGCAAGACAAGAACTTACCTCTACGTCATTCAAACTGAGCAAGTGATGACTGCGAGGGTTTAATCCATTCACGGACATTGATTTCGAGTTCATCCCGAATTGCATCAGGGACGAAAATAAGTACTCGCTCGTTTGGCTGGGAGAGTGAACGGACCAGTGGCGAGTGATCGGCAGCATCTCGGCCATCTTCAAGAATGATTCCTTGTTCATAAGGCATGTAGCCACGTTTGGAGATACGAGCGGTAATGATATCGATTGAAGGATTGTATCCGGCAGTTTCAACGAGAGGTTTGAGCCGAGGTAAGACCACATCAACCATTTCAGTAGAGAGGCCTTCAATACGCAACGATTTATGGAAATCTCTTCGTGAGAGCAAACGCATTGCATAATGGGCTAAAACAGTGTCCTGGTGCTCTGCCCACTCGGGCAAAGCCACACGTATGTGTGCATCATTCAATGCAGCATATCCTTTAGCATCAAGTGCGGGATTCAACAACATATTCTCAAGTGGTGGTGAGAGTTGGAGTGAACCTTCTTGAGCAAGAGTGCGGGCACGTGAAAGCATTTTGACAAGATAATTTTGAGTCAACATGTTGACTTTATGGAAATAGACTTGATGATACATATGGTAACGAGTAACAAGATAGGCTTCGATTGCAGGTAATCCCCATGATTTCACAAAGAAATGACCCTCTTTGTTAACACGCAGCGCACGAATAACTCGAGCAATGTCAAAACCGCCGATCTGTGCGCCTGTATTGGCTTGGTCTCGAACCATGTAATCCATACGGTCAACATCCAGTTGACTGGAGACTATTTCTTTCATGTAAGGTGGAATCGTAATTCCCTCGTGTTCGGATTCTCCATCCATGAGTGCAAATAAACGGTCTCGGCGTTGTTGCCCGAGTACCTCGAGGAGTGCCATTCCGATTTCTGTTTCTTCTGATTCCAATAAGACTCGGCCCCAGTGTTCATGTGAATGGTAGGTCGCAAACACTTCTGGAGTTTCCAATACATGTGAAAATGGTGGATGGCCAATATCGTGAAGTAATGCGGCTAATCGGATCAGTTCACTGTCTTCACCTGAAACAAGGTTGGGCTGAACTTCATTGAGTGAAGAAATCAAAGTTCCAGCCAAGTGATAGGCACCGAGTGAATGTGAAAAACGGTTGTGGTTGGCGGCGGGAAATACATACTCACAGGTTGAGAGTTGTTGGATTGAACGAAGACGTTGAAACTCACGTGTATCGATGATTTTTGCATGGCTCGCCGGAACGAAAATATCCTTGTGAATCTCATCACGAATCACTCGGTCACGCATAGCCATCCCCATGAAGCGGTCTGCTTTTCCATTAAAAAGGCCCCGCACACAAAGAAACTTGACAATTCCCGGTTGAACAGAGGAATGAGAGAGGACAATGCCTAAGCACGGGGCCCATGTGAGAGCCATTATGGCAGATCCTCTCAAGGACATTATGCTTCGAATCACAGATGATAATCCTGCGACCCGTGGCCAGAAGTTGTGGGTTATGTTTGCACTCTCACTCTTCTTAGTTGCCACTTTGAATTGGTATGCAATGGTTCGAGAACCTCAAGTTGTCGAGATTGAGGATTTAATTCAGCACAAAAACGAAGTTGTATTAGTCGAGGGAAGAGTGATTTCTTGGATTGAAGACCGATATGGTAATGGCGAAGATCGTGTCGATTTAGTGATTGAAGATGATACAGGCGTCATCCAAGTGCGTTGGTTTTCTACCGGAACAATCCCTCCAATCGGTACCAATGTTACGGTGATGGGTGATGTTGTCGATTATAATGGCAGGTTTTACATGCAAGCTACAGGTTCAGGTGCTTTGGATTGGGAAGCAGACGATTTGCCAAATCTCGAACGTGTTTCTCTCTCAGACATCGCCACTGCTCCTGAAGAGTTTGTTGGGAAAATAATTACTGTTAATGGATTCATTAGTGAATCAGTCAGCCCTGATGCGGTATATACTTCGGCGTATTTGACCGACCATCCCGGTAATGCTGCTCACCAAATGCAACTTCTAATTCAATCAGCAACCGGCGCATGGATTGAAAGCGATTCAAAAATAGAAGTCAGTGGCATGGTCTCTTATCAGGAAACAAGTTTGCGTTGGGCACTCCGTACACAAGGACCTGATATTCTCATTGACAACAGTTACCAACCGCAAGTCATTCGATTGGATTGGGCCACAGAAGCAACATGGAGTTATGAATCTGGAAGCAAAGTCATCTTGGCTGGAACGCTGCAGATTACTGACAACGTTTGGGAGTTGGAGGGGCCAAGCGGGGGTTCAATTTGCGTCATTCCTACCGTTGAAGACATGGCCGAAGCAGAACTGCACAATTACTCGGGTTCAATTTTTGATGCAGAAGGTCGCTTAATGTGGAGTGATGACCGGAATTCATGGTGCATTGATGCCAATCAAGGTATGGGCCAAAATCTCGTTAATCCAATGACGGCATTATCGATGCAAGCAATGCTTTCAGCAGACCCAGCATCGATGTTAGAATCTCCAAATACTCATTATACCATCAATACCTACATGAAATATGCTTTTGAACCGCTGGATACTGAAGGTTACTTTGTCGACTCTCAAACTTACACTTTTGGTCAAACCAGTATCGCCATGACCTTTCCCGGACCACGGACGGAATGGATTGAATCAGGTCAAGGCATCGTAGCAGATGTCACCATTGTTTGGGATGATGAAGACATGCGTATGCGGCTCATGGTAAACTCATACAATCTCACCGGAAATCCTCCACCTGCATCGACACTACTTTGGGATGATGGAGCCACTCAATGGGGCTATTCCAAGAACCAGTTTGTATTGATCGATGGAAAAGCAGCCCTCCATGATGATGGTTGGTATCTTGAACGCCCAGGCTCAGAACAATCCATTAAACTCAATGTTCGACTCAATGCTATCGGAACAGATTCATTGCACGAGAATCAATCACTTACATGGAATGGAAGACTACGGCAAATCGAACATCCCAGTGATTTGGCTCTGGTCTTTTCTCTTGATGAAGCAGATGCTTTGGATGAAGATGGCGACCGCCTTGCGGACAGTTTCGAAGATGCTACAGGCTTTAATTCTAACACCATCGATTCTGATGGCGATGGAATAAATGACCGCGAAGAAATGGAAAATGGAACCGGTCCAAACAACCAAAACTCCTGAGGTATTCACATGCTTGATGCCTATTTATATGAATTGAGTTGGATGTTTGCAGCCTTGTTCATGGGTGTTGGAATGGGAACACTTACTGGAATTATTCCAGGTTTCCACGTCAACAATGTCGCACTTATTTTACTTGCTTTAGCACCTGCATTGTTAAGTTTAGGAATTCCTCTTTCGGCAGTAGCTGGCATCATTGTTTCAACAGGAACTGTACATACATTTCTCAATTACATACCTTCGGCATTAATGGGTGCGCCGGATGCAGACCAAGCGTTGTCACTCTTACCAGGTCACAGAATGTTACTCTCGGGAAATGCTGCACGTGGAGTGGCTTGGTCAGCTCGAGGCTCACAACTCGGTTTATTCCTTTCACTCCCGTTGATTATTGTGGCTCGTATTGCCTTTGGTCCCGAATTGGGCTGGTATTCACAGTTACGCACCTTTTTGCCATTTATTTTATTGATCATTTCAACCTTATTATTGGCGACTGAAACCACACGCCTTGATTGGCCGAAATGGTTGCGAATCACAACTCGCGGAAAACTTGGTCACGATTCTCGATTGGCAGGTTTCTTTTCTGCTACAGCCTTTTTCTTACTCACTGGGCTGTTTGGCTGGACCATCCTCGGTCCACATTCACTACCTGCACGTTCACCACTTGACATGCCTGGAGCGAGTCTTTTACTTCCGAGTTTAGCCGGATTGTTTGGTGTAGCCAATCTCCTTGATATTTACGCAACAACTTCTCATCTTCCACCACAGAACGAAAACTGGGAGTTACCTCCTGTCCGACCTTTATTGATTCCATGTTTCTGGTCAGGCGTTGCCGGAGCATCGATGGGAGTCCTCCCGGGAATGACGGCATCTCAAGCGACTGTCCTTGTCATGGGTGGGCGAAACGTCGCTGCTAAAATGCAAGGAAAGCAAGGCTTTGGAATGGATTGGGAAACTCGTCGACTCACTGAATTGACCGATGACGAATTACTCGAAATTGCAAAAGCAGAATCCGAAGAGGGGGTCGAAGGCCCCCAAACCAAGCAAGATTTGGAGATTATTGCGATCCTATCTGCTGTGAACACTGCTGTTACAGTATGTGTTCTTGGATTCCTCTACATCATTGGTCGTTCACGATCTGGTGCAACCTTGGCACTCAAAGCGATGTACCCTGTCGACACGTGGAGTAGTCTTGAACCAACTGCGGATTTCATTCGTTTGTTGGCCATCACTCTGGCTGCTGGCCTCATGGCTATGCCTATAATGCGATTCGTCGGAAAAGGTATGTTGCGACTTCACGCCGCAATTCCATTGCAGCAGATGATTATGAGTGTCATTGTTTTCGTCGCTGCTCTGGTGTTCGTCAGTACTGGTTTCATAGGATTAGCAGTCCTCATTGTCGGAACCATGCTGGGGCTCTTACCTCCACGATTAGGTATCCGTCGTAGTCACGCAATGGGTGTTATTTTGGTACCAATTACATATCTCTTATTCAAGAACTTGGTCGATAACGCAGGATACCTATGAACAGGACAAAGCCATTCTTCGGAAAGGCTTAGGGAAAGTGATATGCCCTTAGACCGAATCCATGACATGTTGGTGATATCATGAATGCCGTCGTTCGCTCCCTCAGCCTCGCAATCCTTATGGTGATTTCAACAATCGTTCCCTTAGGAATTTCATCTCTTGAAGAGGCACCTGATGTGCCTGCAACTTCCAGTCGTTCACTGGCTTGTACAGGTGATATTTGCCTCAACGAAGCACTTCCGAATCCAAACGGCTACGATAATGCGAGTTGGTCGGGTGGCGAATGGATGGAAATTCATAACTCGGGAAATACAACCGTCGATGTTCGAGATTGGTATTTGACCAACAAGGCTTCCAAAACTCTGTACTTCAATTCGACATCCATTGTTGGTTACGATACTACGAATTCTTCCAGTTGGGAAATTGAACCTGATGAATACATGGTCATCGCTCGAAATGGATTGCCAACCTCGGTTTTCTATCTGGCAAATACAAATGACATCATTTCACTTTACACTTCTACCGGAGTTCAATTGGACCAAGCAACGTGGACATTCTCCTCATCTGGCGCTCCTTCAGGCTCAAGTCTTGAAGAAGACAGTTTCAGCGCAACCGGTGACTGGGTTGCTACAAACGGTCCAACACCTGGTGCCATCAACTCTGGAGGCTCAACCGGTGGCCCGACTGTATATCCCTCAGATCTTGTCATCAATGAAGTCATGTCTAACCCTTGGCCTTCTTTCGATAACGCGACATGGCCAGGTGGCGAATGGGTTGAAATCTTCAACTCAGGAATGGCTGCTATGGACTTGACAGGATGGTCCCTTCAAGATGCTGCAGGCAATATTCTTGCCTTTGACGCAAACCATCTTGTTGAGTTTACGGCTGATTCTAATTCGACAATTATTGGCCCAGGTGAGACAAGAATCATTGCCGTTAACGGCTCGGGAAGTTCTGGTGTATTGAACAATGGAGTGGAGACCTTGTCGTTACATTGGCCAAATGGTACCAAAGCACAACAGATTACTTGGACCGATACCGAAGCTGGATTTTCACTTGTCGAAAGTTCAACATCCCAATACTGGACCTATGCAGCATACCCGACTCCAAATGCAAGCAACCCCTTGGATTTCGCACTCATCGCTTCGGGATCATCGCCGATTGAATTTGCAGAATTATTATCCAACAGCAGTTCAGATGGTTCTGCTTTCCCAGATGGAGAGTGGATCGAATTACTCAATACTGGAAACACAACGGTGGATTTGTCAGGTTGGTCAGTCATCGATGGCATGGGTAACATCACGTATTTGGACCCCGGTTCACTTGTCTTCAATCAAACTCAAGGTTCTACTTCAATTGATGCTGAAGAGCGACGACTGATTCAGTTTAATGCAGATACTGAATTATGGGATTATTATAATCAACTCATGCTTCGAGATTCGACTGGCTTGATAGTAGATTCGGCTTGGTATACAACTGATTACGGTGAAAATATTTCGCTGATTCCTGCAGAAATGGACGCAGACCCATGGGTTCCTTCGACTTGGATGACACCTGGTCAACCAGACATTGGTGAAACACCTTCAACCGGGCTTGTTATTTTCACCGAAGTATTCCCTGATGCTGTTGGAAGTGATTCACAACAATGGCCACTTGGCGAATGGCTTGAAGTCTACAATAATGGCACAACTCCTCTGGATGTCGGTGGATGGAAATTACAATCATCTGGGCGTTCATTAACACTTCATCAATACAATATGCCGTTACAATCAACCTCGTTGATTCAGCCGGGTGAAGTTGCAGTTATTGCCTTGAATGGAACGACGAGTTTCTATTTGAAGCACACGACTCCGGACTCCGTTGTACTTCTTGACGGAACCGGAAACATGGTTGATTCAATCTCTTGGGTTTCGACCACCGAGGGTGAATCTTTGATTGCCCCAAATAGCACTCATGCAGGTGCAGGACCTCTTGGAACTGGTGCCTCAAACAGCAGCGATTGGGTCCAATCCGCTTGGGCTACTCCAGGCGAGATCAATCCTGTTTGGCCCATGTATGCAGGCACCCATGACTTGGTTCTTACCGAAATTTTAGCGTATTGCAATGATGATTCAATCGATCCCGTTGAAGATTGGGTCGAAGTCATGAATGTTGGCACCCTCGACCTCAACCTGAGTCGCTGGAGAATTGATTCAAATGATGGAGACCGACGCTTTTTCAGAACAACTTCGATGTGGAATCAAAGTGATGATTCGATGATGCTCGCCCCACAAGAACGTGCAGTTCTGTTGATGGAAAACAACATAATTTCGGGTTTAGGAGACCAATTACAACTCTCGGACCCTGATGGTAATTCGGTTCAAATGGCACAATGGAACATCGTCAGTGATTGCCAAACGATGGGACCAGGCGAGGCCGAACTCGACGGTTGGCAATTACTCCTTTGGCCAACACCTGGCTACGAAGAGCCTGATGCGACCCTTTTCGCTGAGGCACAAGATATTGTCTTCAGCCGTTTTATGCCCGAGGGTTCAACCTCCATTTCAAGTAATACAGAATTTATTGAAATCTCGAATATTGGTGATAGCCTTGCTTACATGGAGGGATGGACCTTCACACTCATAAATTCAGCAAATGAAGCCACGGATTATTCCTTTGGTGAAGTCGCCATTCCTTCCAATGGTTCGGTGATTTTTGCTTCAGACCCAAGCGGCCTGTCTGTCTACGAAGATGGCACAATCATTGGATTTGATACTGCCATGTCGACCTCAGGATTGACGCTTCCAAATTCTGGGGCTGCTCTTCAGATATCAACGCCTTCGGGTGTCCTTGCTGATACAGTTGTCTACGGTAATGGGCCAGTCGATTCCGATGGGTGGAGTGGCATTAGTTTGGTCGAACCTGTCGCCAGTCTTTCTTTACTCGTCTATCATCGCGGTGATGGATGTGGCAATTTACCAGATACTGATGTCGCCTTGGATTGGCAACATCGCTGGGGTCGCTTAGGTGCAAGCACTTTCTGTGGCCCAACATTGTTCTCGGGCATGAGTACCGTCACGCCATTGATAGGTCCTCAAGAAGGCCTCGTCGACCTGGTTGCATGGATTGATGATGCTACAGAATCACTCCACGTTCATCTATATCAAATCGAACAGCCAAATCTAGTTCAAGCACTCATTGAAGCTCATAACCGAGGTGTTGATGTTACCGTAGTTCTTAACGCGGCAGAATACTGGTGGAACAGTTACGATAAGGACAACCAAATCGGTACGGCAAACATACTTGCAACTGCTGGTATCAATACGTTCTGGTTTGGTGGACAAAGTGATGAACCTTATTCCTATATTCACAGCAAAGTAGCAGTAAAGGATAACGAAAGTGTTTGGATTGGTTCAGGTAATTGGAAGAGTTCATCACAACCTGCACCGGGTGAACGCGGAAACTCAGAATGGGGAGTACTGGTCGATAACACAGACCTTGCCCAAAAAGTCATGAATCAACTTGCCTATGATGAGTCTTCCAGCCGTACCTATATCACACAAGTCAACTCAGGTTCAGCCCCATCCGGTTGGTCGATGGATGCACTCAAATCCCTTGTCAATGGAACAATGGCGGAACCAATTACTACCAATGTATCTGGCCGCCTTATCACTTGCCCAGACACCTGTATCGACGGCTTGGTCTGGATGATTGAGCAAGCAGATGAAGAAATTCTATTGTCGTTGCAATATCTCGATGTTGATTGGAGCTGGGGTTGGGGAGAGAATCCAATTGTCACCGCTTTGGAAAACGCTGCTCAAAATGGCGTTCGTATTCGTTTGATTTTGAACGGTGCTTATCTCGATAAGGATATTCAGGAAGTCGTAGATACCTTCAATGAAGAATGGAACTCGACCCTTGGATACGACATCAGTGCAATCGTCATGAGTGAAGATGATGAAGTTTCGAAATTGCATAACAAGGGTGTTATTATTGATGCTGAGCATGTGCTGGTCTCATCGATTAATTGGGGCGATTCTGCCACAACACGGAACCGAGAAATGGGCCTCATCCTCAGTAGCGCAGAAGTCACCGCTCCTTTCCTTGCTGGATGGTATCGTGATTGGATCCGTACTGACAATGTGACGGACACCGATAACGATGGTCTGCCGGATTATTGGGAAGTGGCCAATGGACTCAACCGTACAACACGTACACTTGCCACGCTCAACATTCTTGAGGGCATGTATGATGCGGATGGAGATGGGTTGCTGAATGAAGTAGAGTACATTTTCGGTAGTCATGCTACCAATGCTGATACCGATGGAGATTGTATCCCAGATGCAATTGAAGTTTTGTGGGCACAAGCAACTGCACAAGATTCAACGATTCCTGATGTCTCTCCAACTGCGGCATTGACGCTTGCTGATGCTGATGGTGATGGTGTCAATGAATCGGAACTTCTTGGTTGTGACCTCGGTGGGATTATGACTGATGAAAATCAAACTCTCATTGACAACAGCACATTAGATGATGACGGCGATATGGTCATCAATCGTGATGACACTTGCCCGAATACTGTTGCGAATATTCCAGTTGATGTCAATGGGTGCTCGACTGAGCAGAAAAATGCCAATGCTGCACCGAGTGCAGATACAAGTTCCAATTTCGCCCCTGGAATGATGCTTACCTTCATGCTGGCTGGACTTGTATTGGCCGCAGGAGCATTCTTTATCTTGAGGAACATCGAAACTGAGGGTGAAGAAATCAAGGATTTGATTACCATCGAGAGTGAAAACCTCGACGCACTTGCAGGAGCGAATATTGATGCTGGTAATTGGAATATGCCTGTTCTTGATGGAAGTGGAGAAGCACCAATACCTTCGGGACTTTCACCCGAAGATCTCGCACGTTGCCCAGGGTGGCCAGAAGCAACAATTCAATCCTACCTCGACCAGGGATGGTCGATTGACCAACTGGCGGAGTACTATCAAGAACAGGTCAATGAACACGCTTGAACATCGCAAGATTGACAAAGGACCCCGATGTCCAAAGATTGATTGCTATGGTCTACCGTTCAAGTAACCCTGTCCTCTCCAATAAATTCTGGAATAATATCGATGGGCATGAAACCATGTCCTATGAAGGGACAATGCAAAAAATTGGCATCATGTTCGGCACTACGGTCTTATTTGCCGCATTAACTGCATATGCTGCGATCTCCATCAGCATGAATCTCGCCATGGCAGCAATGGTAATCGGTGGAATTACCGGTTTCATCCTCGTCCTTGTTCTGATTTTTAGTCGTCCAAAGAATCCAGTGCCGTTAATGCTCTCATATGCTGCATTCGAGGGTCTTTTCGTCGGCGGAATATCCTTAACGTTTGAACAGATGTATGAGGGTATTGTATTCCAAGCAACTGTAGGAACAATGTGTATTGTCGGCGCTATGTATGGGCTCTATGCTACTCGAATTATCAAAGCCACTCCTATGTTTCAAAAGGTGGTCATGACCCTCGTAATGGGAATTATGTTGTTGTATGTTGTCTCCTTTGTCCTCTCCTTCATCCCTGGCTCTTTTCAAGTTCCGTTCCTACATTCATCAGGACCAATGGGGATTCTCGTTTCGCTGTTTATTCTTGGCGTGGCTTCCTTACTTTTGATTCTCGACTTTAATTTCATTGAAACTGGAATTCAACAACGAACACCGAAAGTAGGTGAATGGTGGGGAGCCTTTGGACTCCTTGTAACAGTCATTTGGATCTACGTTGAAATGCTGCGACTGCTCTCTAAAGTACGTAGTAATTTCGACTGATGAAGGTGGAATGATGCGGAGCATCCCTGTCATAGACTTCTCGGATTACACCAGTGGCGAGGCTCATCGACAACAGGCATTCATCCAAGCAGTAGGAGACTCTCTCAAGGATATCGGATTCTTTGCATTAAAGAACCATGAGATTCCCTTGAAAGCAATCGAACAGGCGTATGAACAGGGAGATGCTTTTTTCTCGCTAAGTGAATCTACCAAAAACGCCTATCTTCAACCTCAAATTGATCATCAACGTGGCTATACCGCTTTTGGAATTGAGCATGCAAAAAACAATCCTGCACCCGATTTGAAAGAGTTTTGGCAAAGTGGGCGTAGCCATCCAACTACGGGTGAAAAGCCGACCTATGTAGCAAATGTATGGCCAGAGCAAGATGTTCCTGAATTCAAACCAGTCATTGATGAATTATTTACAAGGATGGAAGCAGTTTCACAAAGTCTCTTGCATTCATGCAGTCTTTATCTTGGAAAAGAACAAAATTGGCTCAGTTCAATGTCAGCAGATGGGAATACCATCATGCGAATCATACACTATCCACCACTTGGCGAAGAGGTACCCGAAGGTGCAGTCCGTTCAGCAGCACATGAAGATATCAATTTCATCACTTTACTGGTTACTGCAACAGCAGATGGTCTTGAAGTAAAGGACCATGATGGAAGTTGGATTAAGGTCAAAGGCGATGCAAGCCACATCATTGTCGACTCAGGAGATATGCTCCAGAATCTTACCAATGGATTATTCAAATCGACAACCCATCGTGTGGTCAACCCGAGTCATTCGAATGTTCGGCGATTTTCAATGCCAATGTTTGTCCATCCACGTAATGATATCGATTTGACACCTCGAGAAGAGTTTATTCAACTCACTGGGGGAGTATCGTTGTTTCAGTCCATTACTGCAGGTCAATATCTCCATCAACGTTTGGTCGAAATAGGTCTTGCGGAAGACGGGGTGTGAGCCAATGGGTGAAAACCTCATTGAGCGCTTATGTGCTTCTATTAAGTTGAAGGAATCAATGGTGATGTCGGATTTGACGATGTTCATTGAAGGTGTAGCCCAACGGCAATTTCAAGTTGAGGACATTGAAAAATGGCTTCGCTGTGTCCATACTCATGGTATTTCGGTTGATGATACTACTTCACTCACGCGCGGTATGATGAATTCCGGTGCTGTACTGGAGTGGCAGGGTCTGGCCAATGTTGCTGACAAACACAGCACTGGAGGAGTTGGTGACAAGATGTCATTGATTCTCGCTCCTGCACTTGCTGCTTGTGGTCTTCGAGTACCGATGTTAGCAGGCAGAGGATTAGGTCACACTGGAGGCACGATTGACAAACTCGAATCGATTCCTGGTTTCAATTGCAACCTCACTCCCGACCAGATGCAAGAAGCCGTCGAAAAGGTTGGGTGTTGTATCGCAGCGCAAAATGATGCGATTGCACCGGCTGATGGCTTACTCTATGCAATACGTGATGTCACAAATACTGTAGATAGCATCCCCCTCATTACGGCCTCTATTATTTCTAAAAAAGCGGCAGAAGGATTGAATGTACTTGTGCTTGATGTAAAATGCGGTCGTGCTGCCTTCATGAAAACTGAGCACGATGCTATTGCTTTAGCCGAATCAATGGTCGGTGCTGCCAAAGGTTTGGGAATCAATACGGTTGCTCAGATTACGGATATGAATGAACCCATTGGAACTCATATTGGTAATGCGCTCGAAATCCTTGGAACTGTTCACGTGCTTCAAGGAAAAGGCTCCGCAGATACACGAAACTTAGTCGCCCTCCAAGGTGGACAATTACTTGCGCTTACGGGAATCTCTCCATCTCTAGAGCAGGGTATCCAGATGATTTCGGAAGTACTCGATAACGGCGAAGCAATGCGCTTCTTCATAGAAATGTGTGTCCAGCAAGGAACTGAGCGAACGGTTGCTGAACAACTCGCTCTCGAACCTAAACTGATCCTCCCTTACTCGAAAAAGGTGACCACTCTTTTCGCATCACAATCCGGTTATGTTCAATCGATTGATGCGATGGCGTTAGCTGAAGTGGCTCGAGAACTTGGGGCAGGTCGTTTTTCGATGAGTGATTCAATCAATCATGGGATTGGCTACGTCATTGAAGCTACAAGAAATATGACTCTTTCCAAAAACCAGCCTTGGATTTCGATTCACCATGACCATCCGCTCAGCTCTCAGCACCTCACTCAAATCGGAGATGCCTTGGAAATTGGAAACGAACCAACGGCAGAGTTTCAGCGACTCATCCGCATCATACACTAGCCGAGTTGATAGAAGTCGTCATAAAGGGGAGGCTATTCGCCCAAGATGCCGATTTAGCTTAGCTGGTGGAGCGTGGGACTGTTAATCCCAAGGTCGAGGGTTCGAACCCCTCAATCGGCGTATACCAAGAAACGACATGCTGCGAGCGTGTCATGCATGGGTAAAAACATATTTCATTGAGCATTTAGTTCGCAAGTTTAAACCTAATATTTTCTATCGATTTAAGTAATAATTTACTCTTTTTAAGGTCTTTTCACCCCTTGAATAATGTGTAAAGTGCGGCATCTTGTATCGAATATTCTTCATCATTCAACACGCTGACGAAAATCCACGCCGTGATATTATTCGATATGACATCCAAAATATGAAAACAAAGACGAGTGAAGTTATCAAGAGAGAGAAGAAAAACCCATGATTACATTATGATGTGACCCGTTAATAGATTTTATTCTCACAAAGAGATCCAAGGAAACATAATTTGAGGAGGGTATTATTCCTCACATACAGAACGAGAGAATTCAACATTCTATCCAATGTTAACTTATTCCCATTCAATCGTGCCTGGAGGTTTGTGAGTGATATCATAAACGACTCGATTTGCAGCACCTTTGACAGTATTTGTGATACGGGTACTAATCTTCTGTAAAATCGAATGAGGGATCTCTGAATATCGAGCTGACATTCCATCGATTGACTGAACTGCACGAACGACAATTGTCTCACCATAAGCACGCACGTCACCGTGAACACCAACGCTACGGACTGGAAGTAAGGCAGCAAAATATTGCCATGGAATTTCCATCTTTCCTTCCGCGGCTGCTAATTCAAATTCTTCTTCAACAATGGCACAAGCTTCTCGGACCACTGCTACACGTTCAGGGGTTAAGTCACCCAAGGTGCGAACCGCAAGGCCAGGACCTGGGAATGGTTGGCGCTCAGCGACATTAATCTCAAGCGTTCGAGCAAGTTGACGAACTTCATCTTTGTATAAATCACGAAGAGGTTCGACCACAGTGAGCGTCATGTCCTCTGGTAGTCCACCAACGTTGTGATGAGACTTGATGGTATCACGAACGCCGCCGCCAGATTCAATCCAATCTGGAGCAATGGTTCCTTGAATCAAATATTTAGCACCGCATTTCTTTTGTTCATCTTCAAAAATACGGATGAATAACTCGCCAATTACCTTACGCTTTTGCTCAGGCTCTGTAATTCCTTCAAGTGCTTCAAAATAACGGTCTGCTGCTTTAACGGTCACTAGATTCTCGATACCTTGTTCTGCCAAGAGTGCTTCAATTTCTTCAGTTTCGCCTTTGCGCATGAAACCAGTGTCCACATAGACGCAATGCAACAAACCTCCGACTGCTTGGTTGGCGATTACTGCTGCTACAGTTGAATCAACACCGCCAGAACAAGCAATGATAGCGATGTCATCAATGGTAGATTTGAGGGTTTCAATCGATTCTTGGATGAATTCATTTGAATCAAACATTTCACTTGCCCCCGTTAATTTCACGGTCTTGGGCTTTTACTCGTTCGATTTGATCGAGTTTATTCTGTTTTAATGCAGCCTCAAAGAGAGGATTTTTGAGTGCTAGAATTTGGGTTGCAAGATAGCCAGCATTGTCTCCACGGTCTACACCAACCGTGGCCGCAGGAACTCCCGGTGGAAGTTGAACGATTGAAAGAAGCGAGTCGAATGGGACTTTACCGCCACATGGGACTCCGATGACCGGCTTGGTCGTTAGCGCAGCAACCGCACCAGGTAGAGCAGCAGCTAAACCGGCCATTGCAACAAAGATTTGGCAACCATCTGCTTCAGCCTGTTGAACAATCTCTTCCATGAATTTTGGAGAACGATGAGCACTTGCTACTCTTAATTGGTAACTGACGTTGAAGAGTTCGAGAATTTTGGTACACTTTTCAGCAACGGGCATATCGGAGGAAGAGCCCAGCAGTATGGTGACATCCATGTTACTACGCCGGCGCGGGTGGTTCATCAAGATGTCTCTAGATTATGGCGGAATTCGCAAGCGAATCTCACTCTTCTTGAGTTAAATCGTTCATCTGGAATTCCGGCCAATCAACACCAAAATTGAGATTTTTGAACTGTTCACGTGTTTGGCAACCAAATAAATCAAATCTCAAAAATGTTGATCCATCTTTGACAGCACCATAGAGTTGGACGTATTGATTTCCATCGAATCGTTTGATAGCCATGCATGTTTGGGAGAATCGCGTAGTTTTAACATCCCAATCGCTCAACGCATCAATTGGCAACTTTTCCTTGACATCCCAATCCATCTCGAACACATAGCCGGCATCTTTGAAAATGAAATCTAATGCTCTAACGAGAAGATAAATCGAAGCCGATGAATACAATAGGGCAAAGAGAACAGAAACAGTACCTTGTGTCACCAATGCCCATACCATGACACCGATACAAATCGAAGCCAAAGCAACACCGACTTTAGATGCATTAAGGGTCCCTATACGACTGGAAACTCCAGCAAGCCCTCCCATAAGCATGAACAGCATACTGGCTGCTCCAAGCCAAGGAATGAACTCTTCAGATGCACCGGTGAACCACATGAGCCATGAAAAACCTAGTGGAAGAAAGCCCCAAGCTATCGGGAAAAGAGCCTTCGATGCTCTGTTTTCAATCTGTACGGTGCGCCAACCGAATTTGCGCATCTTCCGGACATCCATGTCCATGCCACATAATGGCGCTATATACGCATTTCTTATTCATCATCGTAAGGATGGCGAAGACAGAGATTACGAGCAGCATAGACTTCATCAACTCGACGCACGGGTGTTGTGATCGGTGCTGCATGGAGTGTTTCTGCATCAATTTGTAGCACTTCTGCAAAATGAGTTGCAAACTCATCTAAAGTTTCTTTGCTTTCTGTTTCAGTCGGTTCGATCATCATGCATTCGGGAACGACTAATGGGAAGTAAACAGTTGGTGCCATGTAGCCCATGTCGAGTAATCCCTTGGCAACATCCATAGCAGAAATCCCATACATTTCCTTTGCTGGTGCCAGAGAAAGTGTGAATTCGTGCTTGGTAACTTTGGCCTCTGCTCCATCTCGAAGCATAGAATCAACTCCAGCCGCTTTCGTCGCTTTATGAATCGCATGTCGAAGGTAATTGGCATTGAGCACTGCATGTTCCGACATCGTTCGCAAGCCGCTACCATACCGTCGGTAATATGCCCAACATCGAATGATTGCACCGGCATTTCCGTGCCATTGTTGAACCTTACCAATGCTGTGCGTCGGTTGGTACCAGCCATACCACATATCATCGATGACCATTTGAGATTCGTTGCCAATCGGTGGACGTTTCTTGACCAGTGGTCCCGGCAAGAATTCTGCAAGGTGAGACAGCACTCCGATTGGACCTGAACCTGGTCCACCTCCACCATGTGGCTGACTGAACGTTTTGTGCAAATTGAAGTGGACTGCATCAAATCCCATTAGACCTGGTGAAGTGATGCCTAAAATAGCATTGAAATTGGCCCCGTCGTAATACATCTGACCGCCTACACCATGGATGATTGCGGATGCTTCAACGATGTCTGGTTCGAACAAACCGAGCGTATTCGGGTTGGTAATCATCATCACGGCAGTGGTTTCATCGGCAACTGCTCGTAATGCATCAAGGTCAATTCGCCCATCGACTCTACTTGGTATTTCAACAATTTCAAAGCCACACATAGCGGCACTCGCGGGGTTTGTTCCGTGTGCAGAATCAGGCACGATCACTTTGGTTCGTTGGGTTTCGCCACGTTGACGGAAATATTCCTGCACGCATCGAACAGCAGTAAATTCTCCTTGGGCACCTGCAACTGGTTGCAAGGTGACTTGGTCCATTCCTGAACATACTTCCAGCATGTATTGCATCTCATGGAAAATCGACAAAAGACCTTGGATATGATGCTCAGGTTGATGTGGATGTATATCTGCAATACCCGGTATTTGTGCAATCACTTCATTGACACGAGGGTTGTGTTTCATCGTACACGAACCAAGTGGGTAGAATCCTGTATCGATGCCAAAATTTCTCTTGGAGAGCCAGGTATAGTGTCGGACCATTTCCGGTTCTGACAAGCGAGGCCAGCGTGGAAGGGTTTTGCGAGCCAAACTAGCTGGCAAAGAAATCGATGACTCCGGAAGAACTGGAGCAGGTTGAGAGTATCCTTGCCCTTTCGCCCCATTGTGCTCAAACAAGTTACTCATACATTCACCCCCTGTGAAGAAGCCCAAATAGCAAGATGAGAAACCAGCAATTCGATCTGATTCGCATTGTTTTGGTCTGTGAAAGTAGCCAAAATCCAATTCGTTCGTTCTGGATACCATGCGGATAAATCAAACCCACCGACAATGCCAACCGAATCGAGGTGGGCCAAACAATCTTTACTCGAGCCAGGTAGTTCTATGACAAATTCGTTGAAGTGATGGCTGTTTGAATGAGGCAAGTTAATGTTTTCGACTTGACTCAACTTTTGCTTAGCCAAAATACAAGCGGTCATGTTACGAACTGCAAGTGCATACAGACCTTCAGGGCCCAGCAAAGCCATATGCATCGCACCCATCAATGCAATCAATGTTTCATTTGTACAGATATTTGATGTAGCACGATGACGACGAATATGTTGTTCTCGAGTCGACAAAGTCAGGCAATAAGCGACCTTACCATCAACATCAATACTTCTGCCGACAATACGCCCCGGCATCAAACGCAGATAGGCTTTGGAGCACGCAAATATCCCATAAATTGGACCGCCACCTGTGATGGGACTTCCAAGGGGTTGACCTTCACCAACGACAATGTCTGCTCCATAATGACCAGGGGCTTCAACAAGGCCGAGAGATACGGGTTGAACTGCGACGATAAGGGCTGTAGTTTCACCAAGAATTTCTTTCAGTTGAGAAAGTCCACCATCTAAAATACCGAGGGGGTTTGGTTGTTCAACATAGACCCCACAGGAACCTACAGCCTCTGAAACAGCGTCAATGTCAAGGGTTCCATCGGAGTGATGGCGAAGGAGTTTGATGGTTATATCGGCACCTTGGCAATAATTATACATCACTGAAAGGCGGTCGGGCGGCGTCAATTCGGAGACATAGACCGTGTCTTTTTGGGTTGCTTTCCGGTTGTGTACTCGGACGCAACATGTCAAGGCTTCAGCAGCCGCAGTCGAGCCATCATACAATGAGAGATTCGCAACTGGAAGACCAACAAGTTCAGAAATTAGTGTTTGAAATTCCCACATCGCTTGAAGCATGCCTTGGCTTACTTCAGGTTGGTATGGTGTATAGGCGGTGAGAAATTCTCCTCGGTTAACCAACTGAAAAACAGAAGCGGGAACATAATTCCGATACAGTCCAGCCCCTAAAAATGAGACCCGTTCTCCTAAGGCCACATTGGAACCCAACAATCGTCGTGCATCGGCAAGAATCTCTTCCTCCGATTGCGGTGGGGGTAATGGCAGAGGCCCAGTCATCCGAACTTCTACAGGAATATCCGCGAATAATTCCTCGATAGAGGACATACCCATGGCGGAAAGCATCTCGGCCTCGCGGCCCAAATTCGGTAATTGATCGACCATATCATCACTCACGCCGCGGGGGGGCGGCTTAAACCAATCGCGAGCCGCCCTTAATTATCGCTCTTTCATCATTAGGTGAAGAATCTCTCTTTTCATCAGTAAAACGGTGGGCGCACAACGACCGCCTTTACTGATTTCCGAGGGCTTGCGACAATAAGTACTTCATCGCCTTCAGAGACAGAGTGTAAATATCCAATTCCTATACCGACGTTATCAAGACTCGGCGCAGGTGCGCCAGAGGTCAGTGTACCGACAGATGAACCATCCAGTGCTGTGACTTCTTTGCCAGGTCTTGGCAAAGGTCCCTTTTCGAGGTAGCGAATACCCCACCATCGTGCATCACTTTCATCATGCCCAATCACTCTGTGCTTCCCGATGAACTCGTGTTCAAGGTCAAGCCCAAAGGGAACATTTGTCTCCCATGAATCGCGACATAAGAAGGCTGCAGAATCATCTTCAGCCAAAGGAGGCCAGCAAAAATCGACACCGGATAACAGGAAGCCTTTCTCGAGACGAAGTGTGTCCCTAGCTCCGAGTCCAATCGGTATTGAACCGGCCTCAATCAGGTTTCGCCAGAGCAGTGGCGCTTGTGAATTTGGTACAAAAATTTCGTAGCCGGCTTCACCCGTATAACCCGTACCTTGAATCCAACCTTCTATTCCAAGGCCGTTTTCTCCGATGAGTTGCCATTTGAAACGTCCAACATGATTCGATTCACCGAGAACAGAAGAGAGAATAGATTTCGCATTGGGACCTTGAAGTGCCATGATTGAAGTTTCATCAGAAAGGTTTTCGAGAACAATAGACCCATCTTCTGGCAGATGCGATGAAAACCAATCCCACATGACTCCGATCATGGATGCATTTGGTACGCCGAGAATCTCTTCATCAGAGACGACTGCAAAAATCATGTCATCGATGAGTTGGCCGTCGTGGTCAAGAAAATGTGTGTATGCACACCGAGGTGCTTGAATTGCTGTCACTTTTTGAGTCGCAAGTGATTCCATCCATTGTTTCACATGGGCCCCAGTAAATCGGAAAGACCCCATGTGTGACACATCAAAAAGTCCTGCATTGGAGCGTGTGGCAAGATGTTCAGTTTTGATGTTTGAATACCAAATCGGTAACTCAAAACCATGGAAATCAACAATATTTCCATCAAGTGCGACATGCTCATCATACAACACAGTTCGAACAGGTGCACCATCGCTCATAGCGTTGGGATGGCGAGCCGCCCCTTAAACTCAAGCAATATCCTACATGCTGAATTCAAATTTTAGCAATGTGCAAATGAGTCATTGAATGTGAGTGCCTCGTGATGAATAAGCAATGGAAGCACATCAACACCATCTGACCATTGACCCATATTGGTGAGCAGTGGTGAATTAATCAAATGTTCATATGCCCAATATTCAGTGTATATATCTCCTCGGCTGCGGGCAACAACCCATTCAGCTTGGGCATCTATTCGCCGATAAATGCCCCAATCTGCAAGCGTGTCATGAACCGAGTCAGTTGGGAGATAATGCGACCCCACCAATCGAGGGAATCCATATAAATCACTTTGCAATTCGATGAAAAGAACATGCTCTTGAGGCAGCATCGAGAACATAGCTTGATGATGAACACTGTAACATGAATTGACCGACATATCATCAATTCCCTGAGCGATATGGACCATCGTCGTATTGGGAAGACGTGACATGTTGGGTTGCAATTCAGGATGACTTGGACGTGTCCATGGTGACTCGAAATCGAGGAATAATGTTTCATTCCCCCACTGTCGTTCCAGCGATTCATACAAACTCAAGAATACATAGGCACCGCCTAGACTATGACCACCGAGCCAGAGGTGTGAAGGGTCGATCGTATGATTTCCAAGAACGGCATCGACTTCAACCGACCTGTTTTCATTCAGTGCTACACGTTCAAGTTCGTCAAAAGCAGCCTCAAACGCTTTTGCCCGATACTGATGATGTGGCCAATTCGAGGCACCAAATTGGTCGGTGGCGACAAAGTCATCTGAGACTTCGGGGTTGAGATGTGAGGGATATTGTATGAACGCTACCGCCATGCCCTTGGCGGAAAGGTGTGCAATCCAATCGGTATACTCCTCATAGACTGGATAGCCCCATCCATGCGTTAAGATCGCCAAGGGAATCGATTGATTCAGAGTGTCTTCAGGCAGTAAAGGAAGCGTCAAATACACTGACAACTCGATATCCATTTCTACATCAGCACGGATGTCCTCAACTTCCTGAGGCACTGGATAGGGATGAATTGACAGCGATGTCGCAAATGGCCCAGGTTCTGCACCGTAGCCCAATAAAGGGGCTGGAGGAGGTGAGGGCGCCATTCCAACCAATGCTGGAATTCCTGGCATAACTAACCATGCAGCAAAGAACACTCCTGCAATATGCAACGTATGTTTGGCAATCTGAAATGGTTTACTTTCTCTAGGGATATGAGGGACTCCACCAACCATCAACAAGATGGAAAGTAGAAGGAAACCATACAACGTCGGAAGAAGAAGGAATGCTCCACGCAAATAAAACGTATCAAGAGCAAAAAAGAGCCCAATGAAACCAACGAGAAAACCGATGAGCAGGAGGCCAAAACCATTGGCCCAGCGCTGGTTTTCTTGACCCTTCAGTTGACGTTGAAGTACCATAAAAGTGATGAAGAATAAGATGCTCATCGACACCGTGAACAAAAGGATGTTCTCACGCAATGACATTGTCCATGTCAATGTTCGATAGGCGTATGGCCAAATAGAATCGCTGATGTCTTTACCAGAAATGAAGCGAGTGATTGGTTCAAAAACTGAAAGTAGGAATCCCAAGAGAAAAGCCAGCGGGAAAAAAGCACCCCTTGAATACACCCTTTTCCAAAGTGGAGGTGATTCAATAACTTCTTCCATGTTCTAACGTTCCTACTCTTGGTTCAAAAAAGGTCGTTTTATTCTTGAAACTTTTATGACGATGAAAAGTTATGTTCACTGGGCAATCCTCGTACAACTTCATCGTAAAGCAAAGTGAGTTCATCGAGCAAATCATCGAGAGTTTGTTCACTGGTTTTTGGATTTGAAATAACTGCACGGAAGATGACATCATCGCCAATGTTTGAACGACTCACCATGTAATTTCCATTTTGCATCATCCTTCGACGGATTTCTGAATTTAACTCGTTTAAATCCCCAACGTAATCTTGAGGAGAGAAACGGAAACAGACATTGGTCCACATTCGAGAAGACATCAGTTCTAAACTCTCATGCTTGAGTATCTGGGATTCCAAGTGTTCTGCCAGACCCATATAGCGGTCTACTAAGGAAGCCCATCCTGCATCACCACATTCACGCCATGCCAACCAAAGTTTGAGGGCGTCATTCCGACGACCGCACTGCAATGAATACCGACCGGCATCAATGTTACGAGATTCTTCATGGAACAAGTAATGAGCGACGTTGCCATGTGCACAGACACGTGCCAATATATCTGAATCCTTGACCAAAAAAGCACTACAAATCAATGG
>Ga0308019_10000414_pt1 | contig 26766 bp, 25 predicted proteins | sample Neamet284_FD_203135 | JGI IMG/M metagenome (GOLD analysis project Ga0308019, IMG submission 203135) | Marine microbial communities from water near the shore, Antarctic Ocean - #284 | ecosystem: Environmental > Aquatic > Marine > Unclassified | place: Southern Ocean | collected 2014-10-01
TTTAATCAGTCAGGATATTTTTAATCCAGTTTACACTATAGCCTGATGGTCTATTTGTATCAGGTCTTACCGCTAATGCATCAAACCTTGCTTGAACCCGATTGGTTAATTTATTCGCCTGCATATGGCCTTGTGCTGCGGCTGTTAGGCGCCTACACTTTTGTTGAGTAACCGGCTCCTCAGCACTACCAAAGGTAGACGATCGACAAAATCGCACTTCGACAAACACTAAGTAATCCCCATCATTCATGATGAGGTCAATTTCGCCGAGACGAGTACGAAAATTCCTGGTTTGAAGTACAAGGCCTTTTTCTACTAAATATTTTAAGGCTATCTGCTCTGCTTGAGAGCCCTTAAGCGGCGGTAGTGTACTTTATCCTAGACCGCCAGTAACATAATTATAATACGACATATTTATACTCATTCCTTTGAGTAAAACGGCTAGGGGGTGACCTCGGTTACCTTCCCCTGATTAAACTCTCCCCATCGGCCAGTTCGCTTTATCACCCCTTGGTTTAGCGACAGAACTCCCATAGCCCCAAAAAGAGGCGATTGCGTTACTGAACTTAATTTATCTAGATTTCGATGGACTAAAAATGTGTCGTAGCCAAGGGCGTAAAGCTGTCTATAAGCGGTATGCATTGTCTCATCAGAGTTTAATTCTTTGGCTAGCTGCCCCGGCAGAGTCCAGGGCATAGCGGTGAACTGTATTCCTGACAGATCTCTGTCAAGTCCGGCTTGTTCGACGCCATTGTAGATTTTTGAAATAGAGTAAACAGGTAGATCAGCAGCATACAGAAATTCTAGTGCTGGTTTGATTTGTCTAGCATTCAACGGATACCCGAGAGCCACAATGAAGTCGATATCTTGGCGACGCCTGGGTGTGTAAATTAGCCGGCTATTTACAAAGCGCTTAAGCTCAACACCGCGGTCTTCGCTCAAGTCAATCTGTAATGATGGCTTGAGAAATTGCGTGAAGTCTTTGATTGACATGGGATAGCTCACCTGACCCAAGAGTTGGCCGCCTTTTTGTCTCCAATAAGTATCGAAAGAACGTGCCGCCTGAACACCCCAGTTGTTATCTGGTGCTATTACTATGGCATTACGATGACCTTTACGCCATGCTAGATCGGCGATTTGAGTCATCTCATCCTCTGGTGAATTACCAAACTGAACCAGGTTTACGGGTTGCTGAGTATCAACGCGATCTAGGCGATTTAAGCTAATAGTTGGCACAGGCATTATGGGCAGTTGCATGAGGCTTTGAGCTTCTGATTCTCGTAAGCCTCCGATCACCATCTCGGCTCCTTCAGCAATAGCGTTTTCGTAGGCTTGTTGTATAGTTTGGTTTGATGTGTCGTGGAGCCTTATGTTTGGTGGTTCCGTATTGCTTTGCTCAAAGAGCTGGTAATAGGCAGCCATAAAACCATCTAAAAATGTCTGACTAGGAATTCTATAATCATCTTGAAGTGGCAGTAACAGAGCCACCTGTGATAAGGAGGTATTTTTCCGGTTTTGCTTGAGCCCAGTTGGTGGTGTTCGAGCCGCGGGATGAGAAAGATTGACAGTCTTCCAGTTACTAAATTGTATTAGTTGGCCAGGGTAGTTACTTTGAAGCAACCGCATGTCGGCTGCTAAGTTGCACCACTGTCCGAGAATAGGTTCGGCTTGGTTAAAACATCGTTGCAAAAAATTGTAGGGCTGTGCAGATAGCTGTCGCCAAATCTTATTGTGTACATTGAGCACGTCACTTTTTTTGTTCAGTAATTGAGCCAGCCGTATAGACGCGTTAATGCTTGATTCTATGTTGCCAAGTTTGGCATTAATATCTGACTCAAGACTTAGCGCGTGCAGGACATCTTGGCGTTTAAAGGATGATTTCAGTGCGATAAAACGTGTAGCTTGTAATTTTAGCAGTGCTTCAGCCAGGGAGACGGACTGTAAATTTAGCTCGATGCCGAGGAGGGTGTAGTTGATAAAGTCGACATTTTCCAGCTCATCTGGATCTATTAGTGCCAGCGATTCACCCGTCCTGTTCTTGTCGCCACTTTTGGCAAATAAAATTGCTGCTTGCAACAAGATTTCGCCTGGCACCTCGACTGATTGCGCTCCGGCAAATAAGATTTCAGCTTGCTCGTAAAGAGAAGTATTTTCGGTGGTAGCGATAAAAGCAACGGGTACACTCCCACTCTGTGTCGTTGTAGTTGGCGTACAACCGCTAATAAAGGCTAAGATGCAACCTAAACCAACAATCTGCAGAAGAAACTTTTTGTCCATGAATTCAAATCAATCCGGTACGTTGTATGTTGTTGCCACGCCTATTGGCAATCTAGGGGATATGGTACCTCGCGCGGTCACCACTCTCCAGTCTGTTAGTCTAATTGCTTGTGAAGATAAACGTTACAGCAAAAGGTTGCTCGATCATTTTAGGATCACAACGACCTGTGTTGCTTATCACGATCACAGCGATAAACGCAGCACCGATAAAATACTAAAAAGACTTAGCGCTGGCGACGATATTGCCCTAATTTCCGATGCGGGTACACCGTTGATATCTGATCCGGGGTACAGATTAGTGCATGAGGCACGCTTAAAAGGCTTCTCGGTTGTGCCCATTCCCGGTGCTAGCGCGGTCATAGCCGCTTTGAGTGTATCGGGGCTACCGACTGATAAATTTCGATTTATTGGTTTTCTACCCTCCAAATCAAGTCAGCGTAGAACCGCTATTGAAGCATTAAAAGGCGTGACAGAAACTATAGTATGTTACGAGGCGCCTCACCGTATAGCCAGCACCATTGAAGATTTTAGCGATATTTTCGGACCTCAGCGTTTAGCTTTTATGGCACGTGAAATTACTAAGACTTTCGAAACTTACTTACATGGAGATCTCACTGATCTATTAAAGCAGGTGACAGAGGACAGCAATCAGCAACGAGGAGAGATCGTTTTGGTTGTCGCTGGTCAAGAAAAAACAGTCGAGACTACACCTGCCGATTCAGAGAAGCTGTTAGGACTATTGATGAAAGAACTGCCTCTAACTAAGGCCGCCTCTATCGCCGCCAAGATCACTGGCGGCGACAAGAAACAGCTTTATCAGCTGGCACTATCACTACAAAAAAAATAACAATTTACGGGGGAGTCTAGCGTCTGGCATTTTAATGCCGATAGACATTAAATAACTAATTTGATGATAGATAGGCTTGTAATCGAGACTATTTAGGAAAAGAATAGACGATGCTGTTTTATTGTTAGTCTGCTCAGGCGATAATGAGCTACGCGTTCTTTCTTCTGATTGAATATTAACTACAGACTGACAGTATTATTATCCAAAAACTTATGACTCTACAAAATACCTTTCCTTATATTTCAGCGCCGGCTGTTATAACTCAAGACATGTGTGATCAAAATGGTCATATGAATGTGCTTTATTACTCCCACGTTTTTGGTCAGGGAATAGAGGACTTTTATAGCGAGGAGTTAGGGTTTTCAAAAGCCTATTTTGATTCTGGGTTTTCTTCTTTCACTCTGGAAGATAACATCAAATATCTCAAAGAATGTTTTTTGGGTGAGTCAGTTTTTACTCGGTATCGATTGCACAAAGTAAATAAAAAACTTATCCATCTGGTTGCTGTTATGGTCAATGAACAGGATGACTTGTGTGCAATCTATGAAACGGTGCTGGGGAACATTGACATGAAGTTAAGGAAAACGACTGAAATGAAAGAGTCTTTTTTTGATAACTTAGCTGGAAGAGTCAAAGAACATACGCAGTTCGATATAGATATTCCTTTAAGACTTAATATTAAAAGCTTGTGATTAGTATGTATTAGGGGCATTTAATGTTTTGTCCAGCGTCAACAGGGCTGTACCATTGTTGATGAATATAATAATGAAAATGGAGAGCCATTGTGGAAGCATTTGTAAATTATCTAAACAGTATTATCTGGAGTCCTTTACTGATCTATTTGTGTCTGGGCACTGGTTTGTATTTTTCTATTCGCACACGATTTCTTCAAGTTCGACACTTCAGGCACATGATTCAATTGATGTTTCAGGGTAAAAGTTCTGAGTCTGGTGTGTCCTCGTTCCAGGCGCTAGCAATCTCACTTTCCGGCCGTGTCGGTACGGGTAATATTGCTGGCGTGGCCACAGCTATAGCTATGGGCGGCCCAGGCGCAGTATTCTGGATGTGGTTAGTTGCATTTCTTGGTGCATCTACTGCCTACGTAGAAGCTACACTGGCGCAAATATATAAAGAGAAAGATGAAAACGGCATGTACCGTGGCGGCCCAGCTTACTTCATTGAAAAAGCCATGGGTCAAAAATGGTACGCCTGGTTATTTGCTGTGTGCACAATTATTGCCGTTGGGTTTTGTCTGCCGGGTATTCAAGCCAACAGCATCGTTGCTGCCGCGGAAAATGCATGGGGTGTCTCGCCAGTGGTGAGCTCCTCGATCATCGCTATCGGTGTTGCGGCTATTGTCTTCGGTGGCGTTCGTCGGATTGCTCGCTTTACCCAAGTCGTGGTGCCAGTGATGGCCATAGGTTATATTCTGATTGCATTGGTAGTGATGGCGGCCAATGTTGAAAAAATTCCAGCGATGTTCAGCCTTATTATTAACAGCGCATTTGGCTTTGATGCCGGCTACGGCGCGATTATTGGTATGGCGATCCAGTGGGGTGTTAAGCGCGGTATTTACTCTAACGAAGCGGGTCAAGGTACAGCGCCTCACGCAGCGGCAGCCGCTGAAGTTTCTCATCCAGCTAAGCAGGGCTTGGTACAAGCGTTCTCAGTGTATATCGATACTTTGTTTGTCTGTACGGCCACCGCCTTTATGATTTTGCTTACCGGTCTTTACAATGTGCAAGGCCCTGATGGCGTGATGCTTTACACAGGCCTAGCTGGTGTTGAGGCGGGTCCTATTTATGTGCAAAGTGCCTTTGAGACTATATTGCCAGGGCTTGGTGCTAGTTTACTGGCAGTTTCATTATTCTTTTTTGCCTTCACTACTATTCTGGCCTACTACTACATTGCTGAGACCAATGTGACCTACATCAATCGCTCTGCGCACCGACCTTGGTTGATGATATTCCTTAAATGGCTGGTACTCACCTCAGTTATGTATGGTGGCATTAAGTCCGCTGATTTGGCATGGGCGCTAGGTGACGTTGGCGTTGGCGCTATGGCCTGGTTGAATATTGTGGCTATTTTGATTTTACAGCGGCCCGCATTGTTGGCCTTAAAGGACTACGAAGCGCAACTTAAAGAAGGCGTTGATCCAGTATTTGATGCCGAGGCAGTGGGTATCAAGAAGGCTGATTTTTGGATTAAAAAGAAGGCTGAATAGGCATCAGGTTTTTCAAGAAAAGGCTGCCAATAGGCGGCCTTTTTTATTTGATGTGATTGATGTGGCGAGTCGTAATATTACTTATTCCAGCAGTCACATCAGAGCTTTAATCTTTTAACGGCCAACCACCCAATTCTTTCCAGCGATTAACAATGTTACAGAACAGCTCTGCAGTTTTAACAGTGTCGTAGAGTGCGCTGTGAGCATCATGGTTATTAAAATCGATACCCGCCACTTTGCAGGCTTTAGCTAAAACCGTTTGGCCATAGGTAAGCCCAGCTAGGCCAGAGGTATCAAAGCAAGAAAACGGATGAAATGGGTTGCGCTTAATACGACAGCGATCAACCGCTGCATTGACAAAACCAAGATCAAAGTGGGCGTTGTGTGCAACCATTACGGCCCGAGTGCAGCCAGTAATAGAGACTTCTCTGCGAATTGGTTGGAAAATTTCCCTCAGAGCTTCGCCTTCTTCTTCAGGATCACGTTCGGGGTCGTAGAGATCAATGCCGGTAAACTCTAGTGCAGATTCTTCGACGATAGACCCGGGAAAGGGTTCGATATTTTTACTGTAGCTTTCTTTAATTTGTAAATTACCCTGACCGTCCATTTCTAAAATAACAGCCGCTATTTCCAGCAAGGCATTACTGTGCGAATCAAATCCGCCGGTTTCAACATCAACTACTACTGGTAAAAAGCCACGAAAGCGTTTTGCCATAAAGGTGTCAGAGCTTTCTTCTAAAATTTGCATTATTCGACTAGTTTCCAATTTAAAGTGGTTCCAGCGCCTAGAGGGATTAGCTGAGTATCTCCGAAAGACAGGCTATCAGGGATCTGCCATGACTTTTTTTCCAGCTCAATAGTCGCCGAGTTACGGGGTAGGCCATAAAAATCGGGGCCGTTGGTGCTGGCAAAGGCTTCTAGCGTGTCCAAGGCGGAGGCTTGATCAAATACTTCGGCGTATAGCTCGATAGCGCTGTGATGGCTAAAACAGCCGGCACAGCCACAGCCGCTCTCTTTGGCGCCTTGTGCATGGGGTGCAGAATCAGTGCCTAAGAAAAACTTAGGACTACCGCTAGTAGCCGCTCTAATGAGTGCCTGCTGGTGAATATCTCGCTTTAAGATTGGCAAGCAAAAAAGGTGGGGGCGAATACCACCAACCAGCATGTGGTTGCGGTTATAGAGTAAGTGCTGAGGTGTAATTGAGGAGGCGATATTGTCGCTAGCCTCGAGCACAAACTCGACCCCTTGCTCTGTAGTTATATGCTCCAAAACTATTCTAAGGTCGGGAAATTTTTGGACCATACCACGCAGATGTCTGTCTATAAAAACCGCTTCTCGATCGAAGATGTCGATATCTGCTGATGTCACTTCACCATGCAGCTGCAACACCATACCTACGTCCTGCATAGCTTTAAAAACAGGATGCATTTTATCTAAATCAGTAACGCCAGAGGAAGAGTTAGTAGTGGCCCCTGCGGGATAATATTTACAGCCGTGGATGAAACCACTGTCTTTAGCCGCGCGAATTTCATCGGTCGTTGTATTATCCGTCAGGTAGAGGACCATTAGAGGTTCCCAGGTCGACCCTTCGGGTCGTTGGGCCATAATCCGCTCACGGTAGGCGGCGGCATCAGCCACATGTGTTACTGGGGGCGTCAAATTGGGCATAATAATGCCACGACCAAAACCTCGTGCAGCAGCAGGTACGGTAGTTTCAAGAGCCTGCTTATCACGCAGATGCAAATGCCAGTCGTCAGGCAGGATGAGAGATAAGTTATCCATGGAAGAGGGTTCCGCTGTTATGGAGTGAATGCTACCGCAAACAGGGGCTGCATAATAGTTTTTGTGGCAAAGAACGTCTTACTGAATCAAAATAAGGTGAATTTGAGGCCTTATCCTAGAGAATTTTTATGCGTATCACTTTGCTAGTCAACAGAGATTTACCCAGTCATCTAGCGCTTAGTCAGTTAGTTCGAGAGCTTGGCGGCCACGAATTATCAATCTTTATCTCTGAAAAAGTAGGCTCGGATTATCGATTACCTTCTCCTTTGATGGCTTTGCAGAGCTTTGAGCTTGAGTTATTAAAAGACGGACGGGCAAGCTTTGAGCAGTTAGCTAAAACAGCAGAGGGTTCATTGCAGGGTTTTGTCGACATCGACAATAAGGTCAACAGTAGGGCGGGTATAGAGCGTATTAAAGACAGCCAACCAGATTTAATCATCTCGTTGCGATTTGGCCTGATTATAGGGCAAGACATTATTGATATCCCCCGGTATGGAGTGATTAATTTACATTCTGGAGTGTTACCTAACTATCGAGGGGTGATGGCAACGTTGAGGTCTATGCTCAATGGAAATGCCGATATAGGTTCGACCCTGCACTTTATTCAGGACTCAGGTATTGATACAGGAGATATTATTTCTGTGGTGACCGCTCCCTTAGAGAGACAGTCATCCTACTTATTTAATGTTCTATCGCTCTACGGCGGTGGCGTTAAACAGATTATCAATGCAGTTAGATCCTTGTCCGATTCAACCGCACTGCAGTCTTATCCGCAGCAGGGAATCTCTGGTTACTTTACTTTTCCCACGATGGCTGAGCTAAACAGATTTTCCGGCCAGGGTCATAAACTGTTCGACCCTCAAGAACGAGCTAAGATTAATCGGCTATATACTTAAAGTTAGACAAACAGTGAATCCCTTACTCGGTTCAGGTAAAATCCGCGCCTAATTCACAAGTTAAGGGTTTATGCAGTGTCATCAATTAATAAAGTTGTTCTCGCTTATTCCGGAGGGTTAGATACCTCGGTTATCGTTAAGTGGCTTCAAGAAGAGTATCAATGTGAGGTGGTTACTTTTACCGCTGATATTGGTCAAGGTGAAGAAGTTGAACCTGCTCGGGCAAAGGCAGAGGCTCTCGGGGTTAAAGAAATTTATATTGATGACCTTCGCGAAGAATATGCTCGCGATTTTGTCTTTCCCATGTTTAGAGCCAATGCTATCTACGAAGGTGAGTACTTGTTGGGGACCTCTATTGCCCGGCCATTGATTGCCAAAAGATTAATTGAAATTGCTAACGAAACCGGCGCCGAAGCTATTTCGCATGGTGCGACGGGTAAAGGTAATGATCAGGTGCGTTTCGAGTTGGGCGCTTATGCGCTTAAGCCAGGTATCACTGTTATCGCACCTTGGCGTGAATGGGACCTTAATTCTCGCGACAAGCTGATGGAATACTGTGAGACTCACAACATTCCAGTGGAAATGAAGCGTGGTAAAAAGTCACCTTTTTCTATGGACGCGAATTTGCTACATATTTCTTATGAAGGTGGCAATCTTGAAGACCCTTGGTCTGAGGCCGAAGATGATATGTGGCGCTGGACAGTTTCTCCCGAGCAAGCGCCTGATGCACCAACTTACATGACCATTACCTATAAAAAAGGTGACATTGTTGCAATTGACGACATCACCATGTCGCCAGCTACCGTTATTGAGCATCTTAATGCGGTTGCTGGGGCTAACGGTATCGGGCGTTTAGATATTGTTGAGAATCGCTATGTAGGAATGAAATCTCGTGGTTGTTACGAAACGCCGGCTGGCACGGTGATGATGAAGGCTCACCGAGCCATCGAGTCATTAACACTGGATCGTGAAGTGGCACATCTTAAAGATGAGCTAATGCCTCGTTATGCAAAACTTATTTATAATGGTTATTGGTGGGCTCCAGAGCGAGTAATGTTGCAGACTGCTATAGATCAAAGTCAGGATGTGGTTAACGGTGAAGTACGCATTAAGCTTTATAAGGGTAATGTGAGTGTGGTGGGCAGACAGTCTAACGACAGTTTATTTGATGCCAATATAGCGACCTTTGATGATGACGGTGGAGCGTACAATCAATCAGACGCGGAAGGCTTTATTAAGCTCAATGCGCTGCGCTTGCGTATTGCGGCGAACGCTGGACGAAAAATATAACTATTTCTAAAGCTGAACATCTATCTGAGGAAATGTGATTTCGAATCCATGAGTGTCTAAACTGTTGCAAATCCCGATCAAGTAATCATTGGTTACTTGATCGGAACTCTTGACCAGATTTAACCTCTGTTTAAACTGAAACAGAGGTTAAATCGCTCATCAAAAGTCTATTTTAGGTTATGCTATAGCCAACATAATTTCATTAAAGTAATTGCTCTATGACCGTAACCCTAGACGACATTAAGCAGGCACACCAGCGCATACAGCCTTATATTCACTGTACTCCAATACTGCAGAGCACACAGTTGAACAAGCTGTTCACTTGCGAGCTATTTTTTAAAGCAGACAACATGCAAAAAGTAGGCGCCTTTAAGGCTCGTGGTGCCTGCAACGCGTTGTTTTCTATGACTCAAGAGGCCCTCGCCAATGGGGTTATAACTCATTCTTCAGGTAACCATGGCGCAGCCTTAGCTTGGGCAGCGGCAATGCGTAAGGCATCTTGCACGGTCGTAATGCCAGAAAATGCTCCCCAAGCGAAAAAGGATGCAGTGCTTAGTTATGGCGCTACCGTGGTCTACTGTGAACCGACGATGACTGCGCGAGAAGGGACGGTGACACGTTTAATAGAGCAGCAGGGAGCCCGTTTAGTGCACCCTTACGACGATGACCTAATTATTGCTGGTCAGGGAACAGCGACGCTAGAAACTCTGGCGCAACTAGACAAGCCCGCCGACGTATTAATGACCCCAGTAGGGGGTGGTGGACTATTGGGAGGCTCGGCCATTGTTGTTAAGCAATCTCCCCAGGCAGGCATAACTCGGGTGATTGGCGCTGAACCAGAGGCTGCGAATGATGCTTGGTTAGGATTCCGGTCGGGTGCCAGATTGGCGGAATTTGTCCCCAACACCATCGCCGACGGATTGCGTGGCACGGTGGGGGTACGCAATTTTGAGATTATCACTCAACATGTGGACGATATTTTACTGGCATCAGAAGCGCGTATCGTAGAAGCTATGAAACTTATCTGGACTAGATTAAAAATCGTCGTAGAGCCCTCTGCGGCCGTTCCTTTGGCAGCCATTATGGATCAGCCAGAGCAGTTTAACGGCAAGAGAGTTGCCATTATTTTGAGTGGCGGCAACCTAGACCTAGATGCCTTACCTTGGTGATCTTTAATTCATCTCTTAGACGAAAATTGTACCTATGACTTACCGATACTTTACTTGCGATGTATTTACCAACCAACGATTCAGCGGTAATCCTCTAGCAGTGCTGCCTGACGCTGAAGGATTAACAGACCTTCAAATGCAGCAGATCGCACGGGAGTTTAACTTTTCGGAGACAACGTTTGTTTTTCCACCGCGGCTCGGTCAGACCCGTCGAGTGCGTATTTTTACTCCAGCACGCGAGATTCCTTTTGCTGGCCACCCCAATATTGGAACAGCTTTTGCCTTGGCCCAAGAGGGTGCCTTTGGCTGTATCGATGGTGGCCTTAACGTTGTATTCGAAGAGGCTGCTGGATTGGTACCAATTAGTATTAGCCTTGATCAGCAGGGTGATATCAGTTGCGAATTGAATGCACCAGAGCCTTTAAGGCTTGGTCAGGTCGTGTCTCCCGCTTTTATAGCAACTATTTTAAACCTAGATGAGTCCGATATCCGTATCAACACACATGTGCCGCAAGAGGCCTCTGTTGGGTTGGAGTTTTTATTTGTTGAATTAGATACCCATGCCGCCTTGCAAAAGGCTAGCATAAATTTGGAGCAACTAAGGGCGTTAGCTGATCAGGGTTTATCACCCCATATTCATCTGTATGTGATGAGTGACGGTGAATTTGACATCAAGGCGCGCATGTTTGCTCCTTTGGATGGTGTGCCTGAAGACCCCGCTACTGGAAGTGCAAACTGCGCGCTAATTGCCCTGCTGACTCATTATGACTCCGCTGGCGAGGGAGATTTTAGATGGCGCATTTCTCAAGGTGTTGAAATGGGTCGCCCCAGTGTCCTCCATGGACGGACTGAAAAGAGGAATGGGACGCTCACCGGAGTTTGGATGGCGGGCAATAGTGTATTGGTTAGTGCAGGGCAGATAGAGCTATAGGTCTTATCCATCAGTTGAATGTTAAAGCGTCGCTCTTTACTATCGTTCGAAATAAAAGAGATGATATTTAATAGTTAGAACACAGAATCAAAAGCCAACCCTATTAGGGTTATTTAATATGAAGTTTTACTAGGAGTTAGTATGTTTAGTCACATTATGATCGGTGCAAACAATATCGAAGAGTCCAAAAAATTCTACGATGCCATTCTCGGAGAGCTAGGTATTAAGCCTGGTATTATAGACCCCAAGGGTCGCTGCTTTTATTTTACTGAATCGGGTGTTCTCGGCTTGAGCGTGCCGATTAACGGTGAGCCAGCCTGTCATGGTAATGGCAGCACTATTGGTTTTAATGTCACCGATACTGCCCAGGGCGATGCCTGGCATGCTGCAGGCGTTGCCAATGGCGGCAGTACCTGCGAAGAGACTCCCGGTGTGCGCGCTGGCGGCGATATGGGCGATATGTATCTAGCCTATCTGCGCGATCCTGCGGATAATAAGATCTGTGCGCTGTTGCGTATGGCCTAAGGGTTAACTAACTAATATATTAAGACAGCAAGAAAAATCATCTTGGTCGGTTCCGTTCTTGGGGCAGACCAAGTGTGATAACCTAATCCAAAGAGCCGTTAAAAGTCACTATGAGTAAAGTCAGCCAGCCACGTTTCCATCTTGCCTTTCCTGTTACCGATCTTGAACAGGCGCGGAGCTTTTATTGTGACGTTATAGGCTGTTCCGCAGGCCGTGAGTCAGACCGCTGGATCGACTTTGACTTCTTCGGCCACCAACTGGTCGCCCATTTAGTGGACCCAGCAGATCACCCCTCCGCTGCGACTAATGCAGTAGACGGACACGCGGTGCCAGCATCTCATTTTGGCGTAATTTTAGATTGGTCCCAGCATGAAATATTTGTCGCTAGGCTGGAAGCCGCAGCAGTTGAATTTGTGATCAAGCCCTACCTGCGCTTTGAAGGGCGCAAAGGCGAGCAAGCGACACTCTTTGTTCGTGATCCTAGCGACAACTATTTAGAGTTCAAAGCCTTTCGAGACATCGATATGTTATTTAATAAAGATATCGAAAATTATTAACCAATGTGCCCAGTAGTTCGCACTCTCTTTGCACCTTTGATAGGTTTGTCTTGGGGCTTTGCGGCGCGAGTTTTTAGCGTATTATCAATAATATTTTTAAGGGCAATTAATAGTCCCGTGACTAAGAATGCTCCTGGCGGCAGGACGATGATCAAAAAACTGTAGTTTGGGCCAAAGGGCTGGATAAGCCAGTTCGTGGCAATGGGCCCGAACAATAGGTGCATATCGACAAATAAAGTCCCTTGACCAAATAGTTCTCTAATAGCGCCTAGTGCCACTAATACCAACAAAAATCCCATCCCCATCATCAAACCGTCGAGGGCAGCAAGGCCCAGATTATTTTTGCTGGCGAAGGCTTCTGCGCGGCCTAAAATGGCGCAGTTAGTCACAATGAGGGGTACGAAAATACCTAATATTTGAAACAAATCATAGGTGTAGGCTTTCATTAGTAATTCAGCGCAGGTAACAAAGGCAGCAATAATAATCACAAATACGGGCAGTCGAACGGCGTCGTTGACGTGATTGCGTATTATAGACACTATGCTGTTGGAGCCAATTAGCACCATCATTGTAGCTAAGCCTAAACCCAGTGCGTTAGCTACTGTTGAACTGACCGCTAACAGGGGACAGAGGCCCAATAGCTGAACTAGCGCCGGGTTGTTGTGCCATAAACCATTTTTTGTGACTTCGCTTGCATTTACTTCGCTCATTTTTTCACTTGCCCACCATTATCTGCGCCTTTTGCTTGGGGTTGGGTAAATAGTCTTTCACTGTCTTGATTAAAATAAACTAGCGTTGCTACAACCTGGTTAATAACTGCTCTGGGTGTAATAGTAGCGCCGGTAAATTGATCAAATTGGCCACCGTCCTTTTTGACAGCCCACTCAGAGGTCGCCGTGTTAGATAGAGACTTACCATCAAAGCTGAGAATCCAGTTGTTCTTTTTAAGGTCAATTTTATCTCCTAAGCCCGGTGTTTCTTTGTGCTGTACAACACGCACTCCAGCAATAGTACCCTCACTGTTGACTCCAATAATCATGGCTATATCGCCACTGTAACCGTCGGGAGTCACCGTGGGGATGATCGCGGCTATGGGTTGACCGTTGTAGCGGGCGATATGAATATTACCGCCTTTATCAAGCCCGAGAACTGACCAAAATGCCTCTGGGACTGGTTGAGTATCTAATAGTAGGTCGTTGTTATGTCGCTCTGGTGGGACGATTTCTAGCAGCGCCCGTTGGGCAGCCATGCGTTCGGCATAGTCGATCTTATCGCGAGTGAGGTTGTCTACCGATGACAATACTAGTGCGGTCGCTAAAGCGAAGAGAGCCAAGGCAATACTGTTGGAGCGAATCGACTTAATGATCATTCTTCCTCCTGCTTTTCAGTCGCCTTGCGCCGGTCAGTATGACCATAGGTACGTGGCAATGTGTAGTTGTCGATAAAGGGCGCGGCAAAGTTAGCTAGGAGTACTGCAAAAGCCATGGCATCGGGGTAATTACCCCAAGCGCGAATAACATAAACTAACAACCCAATCAGCGCACCGTAGATAAGTCGACCACGATTACTGACCGCTGAGGAAACGGGGTCGGTTAGGATAAAGAATGCGCCCATCATCGATGCGCCGCTAAACAGATGCATAATCGGTGAACCGGGACTGTCTGAGCTGCCACCATCCCAAAATAAGATCGACATTAATGCTAGGGTGCCGAGCATCGCCAGGGGGCCATGCCACGTAAAAATACGTGTTTTAAGTAAGACTAGACCGCCGATTAAAAATCCAACATTGACCCATTCCCAGCCAACACCGGCAAAGCTTGCTTGGCTGAATAAGGCTTCATTCTGATAAATTTGGTCGACTACCAGCCCGTTACTGTGTTTGAAAAGGTCTAGCGGTGTTGCGCCAGTGACGCCATCAACTGGGGTGTTGCCTGCAAACACGATACTAATTGATTCCCATAACCCGGGGTGATTGACGCCGTCTGGCAACAGAGATAAGGGCGTAATCCAGGTGGTCATCTCAATAGGAAAGCTAATGAGTAATACTACGTAGCCAACCATGGCTGGATTAAATGGGTTGTAGCCGAGCCCACCATAGAGTTGCTTAGCTACCACAATGGAAAATAGAGACCCCACCACCACAACCCACCAAGGTACTAGGGGCGGTAGGGCTAAGGCCAGCAGAACTGCGGTGACAACGGCGCTGTAATCTTTAAGATAAAATGCAATAGGCCTATTTCTGAAAGCAAGTATCGCTGTTTCGGCTGTTAGCGATGTCACTACTGCGACGATCAAGTTAAGAAAGGTGCCCCAGCCAAATTGATAACTCAGTGCCAAAAATCCAGGTATCGTGGATAGCAGCACGAGCTGCATTATCCAGCCAGTGTTTTGAGGGTTGTGTCCGTGGGGTGAACTTATTTGTTTAAAGGCCATTAGTCAGATAGCTCCTTAAGTCGATTTTGTGTTTGATCGACCTTTTGTCTTGCGCCTTCTAGACTAGCGCCGCATATGGCTTGCTGCTCTTTAGTGCCATGTGCAGTGGCCTCTGTAAGTCTATTTTCGGCCTCTTCTAGTCTGGACTGTGCCGCTAACAAAGCGCGTTCGGACTTGGCTTTTTGTTGCTCGGGGGTTGATTGTTTAGTTATGGCTCGCTGTTGCGCGGCGGCGATAATATCTGCAGCGGAAGATCCGGATTGCGCGTCACTATTGGTTGCTCGCGCCTGTTCAGTCGCCAGTCGACGCGCTTCGCGCTTAACTTGGCGTTGCTCATCAGCTTGCTCTAAACGTAATTTTCGAAATTCAAAACGCTGTCTCGCGTTGTCGGAGTCGATTTTGTCGATATTGGCCTTACGAATTTCGCCTTTACTACTTCTGTAGTGCTGCACCAATGGAATATTACTTGGACAGACGTAGGAGCAGGCACCACATTCGATACAGTCGAACAAATTATGTGCCTCTAGGCGTTCTTGGTCCTTAGCCTGTGCGTACCAGAACAGTTGCTGGGGTAGCAGAGACGCCGGACAGGCTTCGGCGCATAGGCCGCAACGTATGCAGGCTTGAGCAGGCAGATCGGAAGGGATCTCAGCATAACTGGGCGCCAGTATACAGTTGGTTGTTTTGACTACAGGAACCTCGGTAGAGGTTAAGCTAAAGCCCATCATCGGACCGCCCATAATGAGTCGACTACAGTTTCTTTCGTCAAACTCATTGTGGGCTAGAAGATGACTTATTGGCGTGCCAATGAGAACTTCATAATTTCGGTTAACCCCGCAGGCTTCGCCCGTGACAGTGGTGATTCTTGAAATGAGAGGTTCACCATCAATAATGGCTCGTTTGATGGCGATGAGTGTTCCGATATTTAAACAGATCATGCCCAGATCGGAAGGTAAACCACCACTAGGAACTTCACGGCCAGTGAGTATATAAATTAACTGTTTTTCGCCCCCAGAGGGATACTTGGTGGGAAAGGAAACCACCTCAATAGCGCGTTCTTTAATAATGGATCTCAGCGCTTTAATAGCCTGAGGCTTGTTATTTTCTATACCTACCAGAACCCTGCTTGGATTGTTCAAAATATGACCGACAATCTCAATTCCCTGAATAAGGTCTTGAGTTTTCTCTTGCATAGCGGCATCGTCGGCTGTGATGTAGGGCTCACACTCTGTGGCATTAATAATGAGAGTGTCGACGGGTTTTTCATGGTTTGGACTTAGTTTAATAGCCGCTGGAAAACCTGCTCCGCCCATGCCAGCGATGCCGGCATCAGTAATCATCTGAAGCAAATCGAGGGGATCACATTGCCGGAAATCTGAAATACCAGCGTGCTCGATCCATTGGTCTTTACCGTCGCTAGCGATGGTGACGCAGAGGGCATTTAAGCCTGAAGGGTGGGCGACTGGCTTATCATCGATAGCAATCACGGTACCTGAGCTTGATGCATGTACCGGCAAATTATTTAAATTAGACGCGTCGGTTAGTTTTTGACCCTTGAGTACAGTCTGGCCAACAGTGACCCCAACTTTTGCTGGTGCGCCTATATGTTGGTGCAAGGGAATCACTAGAGTAGCTGGAAGCGGCAAGTGACCAATGTTGTGAGCCATTGATTGCTGTTTATTTTCTGGCGGATGAACGCCTCCGGGAGTCTCCCAAATCCGGCTCATGCGGCATCCTCTCGACGTGGTATTTTACTGGTCGCTATAAGATCGACACTACTGGCCGGGCTGGGCCAGTGCCATTGCACAATGCCTTGGATGACGGGTAGCATATCGATACAGTCCACCGGGCAGGGTTCAACGCAGAGGTCGCAACCAGTGCATTCGGAGACAATAACTGTGTGCATGAGTTTGGCGGCACCCAATATGGCATCTACTGGGCAGGCCTGTATACATTTGGTACAACCGATACATTCGTCTTCACGAATGTAGGCGATGGTTTTAATATCTTCCTCTTCGCCATGTTCTTCGTCTAATGCTGGGGCTGGCACGTCAAGCAGATTAGCAATGGCGTTAATGGTACCTTGGCCTCCGGGCGGACACTTATTGATGGCATCGCCATCGGCAATAGATTGCGCGTAAGGCCGACAGCCGGGAAATCCACATTGGCCACATTGGGTTTGGGGTAGCAGATTGTCTATTTGCTCAACAACCGGATCGCCTTGTACTTTAAATTTTTCAGCAGCGAATCCTAGTAGACCTCCAAAAACAATGCCTAGGCTCACTAGGGCAAAGAGGGCGGCAAGCATCGGCTGTTGAGCTATGGCATCAATCATTCACACTAATCCACTAAATCCCATGAACGCCAATGACATTAAACCGGCGGTAATCATGGCGATGGCAGCTCCTTCAAAAGGTTGGGGTATGTCGGCCGCTGCCAAGCGTTCGCGCATGGCTGAGAATAAGATTAAAACCAGTGAAAAACCGGCGCCGGCACCAAAACCATAAAGCGACGACTGCATGAAATTGAGGTCTTTACTGGCATTTTGTAGGGCCACACCTAACACCGCACAATTAGTGGTAATTAGAGGTAAGAAGACACCTAACACTCGGTATAGTAACGGGCTCGTTTTTTCGATAAACATTTTAGTAAATTGAACCACTGCCGCGATCACTAAAATAAACGCAATAGTGCGCAGGTAAATAAGGCCTAGAGGCATCAATACTAGCTCGTTAACGATGTAACTGGCCATAGCGGTCAGAGTCAATACAAAGGTAGTGGCTGCCGACATCCCGATAGCTGACTCGAGTTTTTTTGACACGCCCATAAAAGGACAGAGTCCGAGGAACTGAACGAGTACATAATTGTTGATCAGAATAGAGCTGACCAGGATAATAGCGAATTCTTGCATGTGCTTAGTATAATAGATGTGGTTGATGACTAGTATGGTGGAATCTAGTGGTGCTATTCAACACCTAAAACAGATCCACCTGCTGGTTTTTTAATATCCCTGACAACACCAAGGCTTGATCGCCAAATAGAGTTTGGATATCAGCCTTGGGGAAATAAATATTAGGTGACTCTTTGACCTGGTTGGGCGCCGCTATCTGGTTCTAATAGATATATGCCCTGCTTATCTGCAGCTGCCAGAACCATGCCTTCAGACATGCCAAAACGCATTTTTCGTGGTGCTAAGTTAGCCACCATTACGGTAAGTCTGCCTTCTAAATCTGCTGGGTCATAAGATGATTTAATGCCTGAAAATACCTGGCGCATTTCACCACCAATATCTAGATTGAGCTGGAGTAATTTATCTGCTCCCTCGACATGGTTTGCACTCACAATAAGAGCTACACGCAGATCGACTTTGATAAAGTCATCAAAGCCAATTTCATCGGCTAAGGGTTCATCTGCCAATGGGCCACTAATAGGTTTCGCGGTTTCCTTGGCAAGATCTTCTTTACTGGCTTCAACCATGGCATCGACCCTCTCTTTTTCGATTCGCTGCATAAGCGGCTTAAACGGGTTAATTTTATGCTCAACTAACGGATGCTTAACGCTATCCCAGGTTAAGTTGTCATTTAAAAATGCTTCACCTGCTTCTGTCATGGCAGGAAGTACGGGCTTTAGATAGGTCAGCAATAAGCGAAACAAGTTAATGCCCAGTGAACAAATATCCTGGACACTCTGTTGCTGCGATTCGTCTTTATTGAGTTTCCATGGCTCTTTGGCGGCAATGTATTCATTAGCCGCATCTGCTTGAGCCATAATTTCTCGAATCGCCTTCCCGTAATCTCGATTTTCATAGTGGTTGGCAATTGTATCTGCTGCACCACTAACCTGTGCCCATAGTTCAGGATTCTCAATAGTCGAAGAGAGCACTCCGTCGTTGCCATTGGCAATGAACTTGGCGCAACGACTGGCGATATTGACCACCTTACCGACCAAATCACTATTTACTTTTTGAATAAAGTCTTCCAAATTAAGGTCAATATCTTCAATCGTGCCAGATAATTTAGAGGCATAGTAGTAACGCAGATATTCAGGATTTAGATGATCTAAGTAGCAGCGCGCATTGATAAAGGTGCCCCGCGATTTAGACATTTTTTTACCATTTACGGTAACAAAACCATGAACACAAATTTTCGTTGGCGTGCGATATTCAGCACTTTTTAACATCGCAGGCCAAAACAAGGCATGGAAGTTTACGATGTCTTTTCCGATAAAATGGTAGAGCTCGGTTGGGCTGTCTTTTTTCCAAAAGTGATCGAAATCTAATCCATCTCGATCACAGAGATTTTTGAAACTTGCCATATAGCCAATCGGAGCGTCTAGCCAGACATAAAAGTACTTGCCCGGAGCGTCGGGAATTTCGAAACCAAAATAGGGCGCGTCGCGACTGATATCCCATTCTTGCAATCCGCTGTCTAGCCACTCACCAAGTTTGTTAGCGACTTCTTTTTGAACAGTGCCTCTGCTGACCCACTCTTTTAAGAACTCTGTAAATTCGGGTAATTTAAAAAAGTAATGGACTGATTCTTTCCCAATCGGGGTGGCACCAGAAATAACTGAAATGGGATTAATGAGGTCGACTGGGGAATAGGTTGCGCCACAGGCTTCGCAGTTGTCGCCGTATTGATCGTCGGCTTTACATTTGGGACAGGCACCTTTGACATAACGATCTGCGAGAAAGAGGTTTTTCTCTGGATCAAACGCTTGAGTAATTGATCGCTGTGCAATATGGTCGTTCGCCTTTAGCCGGTTATAAATGAGCTCAGAAAACTCGCGATTCTCTTCGGAGTGGGTTGAGTGGTAATTATCAACACCAATCAAAAAATCTCTAAAATCAGCTTCATGGATAGCACGCATATGCGCAATATGTTCTTCGGCGCTAATGCCTTTCTCATCTGCTTTTAGCATAATCGCAGTGCCGTGAGCATCATCAGCAGAAACGTAGTAACATTCGTGGCCGCGCATCTTTTGAAAGCGCACCCAGACATCGGTTTGGGTGTACTCTAAAATATGGCCAAGATGCAATGCGGCATTGGCATAAGGCAAGGCGTTAGTAACCAGAATTTGACGTTTTGACGGCATGTTAGAAATCTTTTTCGGCAGCTTGAAAGAGATGCGAGTATAACGATTTTATATCAACTTTTCATGGGCTAATGAGTGAAATAGGCGTGCTGAGTTGTCGAACTAATTGAACAGACTATAAGTTGGGGTGTTTTAGTGTTGAGTCAGGTGAAAAATATTGTTGCAGTTGCATCAGGCAAGGGCGGCGTAGGTAAATCAACAACAGCAGTTAATCTAGCCTTGGCATTGCATCAGGAAGGCTATCGAGTGGGTCTTTTAGATGCGGATATCTATGGCCCAAGTATTGGCATGATGCTCGGTGTGGCAGAAAACACTCGCCCTGAAGCAGTAGATGAAAAGTACTTTAAACCCATTGAGGCTCATGGTGTGGTGACTATGTCTATGGCCTATTTGGTCACAGATAAGACGCCAATGGCATGGCGTGGCCCTATGGCCGCTGGCGCACTGCAACAATTATTACAGCAAACCCAATGGGGTGAGCTTGATGTGCTAGTAGTGGATATGCCACCTGGCACCGGCGACATTCAACTCACTTTGGCGCAAAAGGCCCAGGTTGCAGGAGCGATTATTGTCACGACCCCACAAGATATTGCTTTGCTTGATGCCCAGAAAGGTATTGAGATGTTTCTTAAAGTGAAGATACCAGTTTTGGGTGTTGTCGAGAATATGGCGGTTCATGTATGCACTGAATGTGGTCATGCCGAGCATATTTTTGGTGACGGTGGAGGCCAGAGGGTGGCCACTGACTATGGCACTACCTTACTTGGCAGTCTTCCCTTGGATCTCTCCATTAGAGAGCAGGGTGATCAAGGGGTACCCTTGTCAGTGGCTTTCCCTGACCAACCTATTGGACAACAGTACCGAGAGATTGCTAGATCGGTGATAACAGCCTTGGCTTCAATAAACACCGATAGTGGCCCGGACATAGAGTTCGAATAACAACGCTGAATACAGTCTGTAGGGTCTTGCTGAAAAGCTGTAAATGCGTATCATACCGCTTGCGTCTTTAAGTCGGCCTCTAGCTAGCGGTTCAAGCGCAATAATTTAACTAAGAGAAGTGACTTCATGAGCATTAAATCAGACAACTGGATACGTCGGATGGCCGAGCAAAACCAAATGATCTCTCCGTTTGAGTCGGAGCAGGTACGTTACTCTGGGGATGAGCGCGTAATTTCCTATGGTACGTCCAGTTATGGATACGATGTTCGCTGTGCCAATGAGTTTAAAGTTTTTACGAACGTTCACTCGAAGACAGTGGATCCAAAGAACTTTGACGATGATTCTTTCGTGGACATGGTGGGTGACTCCTGCATTATCCCACCTAACTCTTTTGCGCTGGCCAGAACGGTTGAGTACTTCCGCATTCCGCGCTCGGTATTGACGATCTGTTTAGGCAAGTCCACCTATGCACGGTGCGGTATTATCGTCAATGTGACTCCTCTTGAGCCAGAGTGGGAAGGGCATGTAACGCTAGAGTTTTCTAATACCACTAACCTTCCGGCAAAGATTTATGCCAATGAAGGTGTTGCTCAAATGTTATTTTTCGAATCTGACGAAGTGTGTGCCACATCCTATGCGGATAGAGGTGGGAAATATCAGGGACAAACTGGTGTTACTCTGCCTAAGGCCTAGGGTTTAAGCGATCTTTGAGATATTCGAGCGCTAATCAGTGCCGTTTGGATCCAATAAGGCATTTTTCAACGTTAGAGCCTGTTGTTGCAGCCTTTGGGTGTTTTCCGGGCCCGTGCGTATGAGCTGCTTTTGCAGTGGTGTTAATGATTCCAGAGACATGTCAGCATATTTATAGGCTACCGAATCCCGAGTTAGGCGAATAGGCTCGGCTATAATAGGTGTGTTTAGAATCTGATCTATAGCAGTTAATAATATGCCGTCCATCTGCCGGGGCTTATACCCCATCTCAAAAAATGCGCTTTCCAACAATGGGCGAGCAAAGTGAAACATTTGTGCCATAGACTTCATATCCAGTGACGCGATTACAGCAACTGTGGTGTTATAGCGGTCATAGTTGCCGGCATTCAGCCAAATGACATCTCCGTCACTATGGGTTGCAAAGCTACTTTTGGGGGAACTTAAGGGAAAGATTTTACCCAGTATTATTCCTCTTGAAAGTCCGTCGAGATAGCTAGCGGTTCGACGAATGAGATCATCGGTTGCGAGCCAGATAGTCATTTCAGGCTTGTTGCTCATTAATAAAATGCGTTCTCGTACAAATCCATCACTTGTGTCCAACTCTGGTAGCCGCGTTTTTATGGGCTCTAATTGGGTGCTGGATTCTAAATTAGCGCCGTCGGGCTCATTAAGAGCTTCCGGTATAGTCGCTTCAGGAACTATTGGAGGAGCAATGAAGGACTCAACTGCTTGTTCAGGAATCGAGAGAAGTTCTGAGTCATTCGGAAGGTCTTTTTGAGCTTGGTAAAGCACGCCGCCCACTATGATGAGTGAGGCGAGAGTGCCTAGAGTAAGAATAGATTTACTCTTGTTAGTTGCGTCTCGTCCTTCAGTCATGAATCTTTCTCTTCAATTGATGGTAAGGGTAAGATATCACGATCGTTAACCCGTCCTTCAATAATTTTTAGCTGATGGTTGTCACCCTTCTCCGTGTGACTTAATTGTACCACCAAGAAATCCCAGTCAGTGGCCAACCAAATAACAGTTTCACGAGTGCTATTATCATAGACTCTACGAATCTTAGTTGTATTTAGAGCCCCAATTGTCGTCGTTAGCACTTCTGAAGCTACAATCTCATAATCATACTGTTTTCGCTTACCGCGCGCCATCACGGGATAGGAAAATACAGTTTGACCCTGTTGTAGGTCACGTCGTAATTGTAATTTGTGGGTAACCATATCAAGTGCACCCAGTTCTATATCGACGAGTTGGACCTTGTCGTTTTTAGAGTACCGAAGTTGCCTGTTGGGCCAATCAAAGACTTGAGTTTCCACTCGTGAGATGCCGACGAGCGAGCGCTTGTAATTATATTCATAAGGAATAATTAGGTGTTGTTCGTTCACTACAAATTTTGCACTTTCTTTGATCTTACCAAGGATACTTTTAGCGTCCAATGTCTCGGTGTAAGAACCATCATCTAACCGTCGAAGTTGGTGGTGTGCTTTTATATCTAAGCCACTGTAATTGGCGCTATATTTAGCGCTATAACTTGCTATTAGAGCATTTTTTGACGGTGTTGCCGTCGCGCTGGGGCTTAGCAATGCAAGTGCGGATGAAATAGTGATTAATCCGATCACGCGAGTAAATTTTCGTAACTTTGCTGGTCGGTACATTAATGCCTGCACAGGGTTTTAGTTGAGTCAATTAGGTTTTAGAGTGAGAAAACCGATTAGCGTTCATTATTTATATCAAATAATATTCCATTGCTTCCAATAATGGCTCCATCCAAAAAGGCTTTGCCATTTTCTGCCGTTAAACGGCCGTCGCAAAACCATTGGACAACAGTTGGGTATATTTCATGCTCCATTTTTAAGACTCGCTCAGCTAAATCTTGGGCACTATCGGCAGGCATAATGGCCACTTCTGCCTGGAGTATAGGGGGCCCGCCATCTAGTTCTGGCGTAACGAAGTGTACGGTAGCGCCCGCTTTTGAGTCGCCGGCAGCGATGGCTCGCTGATGGGTATCTAAACCTTGATAAGCCGGGAGTAAGGATGGATGTATATTGAGAAGCTTACCCTCAAACTGATTAACAAAGTCAGGGGTTAGGATTCTCATAAAGCCTGCTAAGACTACAAGATCAGGCTCGAAGCTCTTAATGGCCTCTAAAAGGTGTAGATCAAACTCCTGTCTAGAGCTGAAATCTCGATGATCAATAATAAGCGCTGGAATATTGGCTGCAGTCGCGCGTTCTACTCCTTTAACGTTAGGCTTATTACTTATTACCGCGGTTATCTGAGCTTTTATTTTGTTGTTGATACATGCATCGATGAGCGACTGCAAATTAGAGCCACTACCGGAAATAAGGACGACGATACGAGGCGTTGGCTTTTGGCCAGTGCTCATAGGGCTAGTCCTAATAATTGCACCTGCTCGTCGCCAGCTTTCATCGCATCAATAGTGCCGAGGATAAAGGCAGTTTCACCACTGTCAGCTAAAATATCTAATGCAGTCTGCGTGGTTGAGGACGGTACACAGATCACCATGCCGACACCACAATTAAGCGTGCGATGCATCTCATGTTCATCAATATTGCCACCCTGCTGTAACCAGTCAAAAACAGGAGGCCGCACCCATGCCTTTGTATCAACTATTGCTTTAGCATTTTCCGGCAGTACACGCGGAATATTTTCAAGTAAACCACCGCCAGTAATATGGGCAAGAGCGTGCACAGGGGACTGTGCAATCAGGCCAAGTAGTGATTTCACATAGATCTTTGTGGGCTCCATTAGCAAATCAATCAGTAGTTTCCCATCAAGTTTTGTGTTCGCTGGGTCTGTATTAGTGACCTCAAGAACCTTGCGTATTAAAGAATAGCCGTTGGAATGAGGTCCGCTAGAGGCCAGTCCTATCAAAGTGTCACCTACCGCAACTTGGCTACCGTCGATGAGCTTGGATTTTTCAGCAATACCAACACAAAACCCGGCAAGATCATAATCTTGATCTTCGTACATGCCGGGCATTTCAGCTGTTTCACCGCCAATTAAAGAGCAGCCTGATAGTTCACATCCGTCAGCTATACCATTAACGACAGCTGCCGCTGTTTCTATGTCGAGCTTCCCGGTTGCATAATAATCTAGGAAAAATAAAGGCTCTGCGCCGCACACAATGAGGTCGTTAACACACATGGCCACTAGGTCAATACCAACAGTGTCATGCTTATTATGGTCCAGCGCTAGCCGAAGCTTTGTGCCTACACCGTCCGTACCAGAAACCAACACAGGCTCTTTGTACCCTGTGGGCAGTTCAAAAAGTGCTCCAAACCCACCCAGGCCGGCCATGACTTCGGGTCGGCGAGTGCGCTTTGCAGCACCTTTAATTTTTTCGATCAAAGCATTACCTGCATCAATATCGACACCAGCATCTTTGTAGCTCAAAGATTGATTTTTTTCAGACATGGGGTGGGTTCCTTTGGAAAACCGCTATTTTAGCGCGGCTGATAGGCAGGCGCTATTTTTTAATTAATGTTATTTTACTCTGTCTATTTCTCAGCATGGGAGTCTAATCTTGATTAACCACTGGTACAATGTGAGACATTAGGTTGGAGTAAATATGTTACGGCGTCTTTTGGTTCTAGTATTGTTCTTTATCAGCCCCTATTGCGCGGCTGAGGAAGTTAATGACTTATATAGTGCACTGGTGCCTATAACAGATCAAGGCTCATCTGCAAGAGAGCAGGGGGTGCTGGATGCATTACAAAATGTACTTATAAAATTAACAGGTAACAGCCAAACTTTTCAATCCGCTCGTCTCGCTCCATTTATCAGTGACGCTAATGGTTATGTCGACGCGTTAAGCTTTGAGGACTTGCCCCTTAGCTTAAGCCCAAAGGATAACCCGCTGGATAGTCTGAGTTTTGGTCTGAGAGTTAAATTCTCGCGCTCGGCGATTGATTTATTGATTCGACAGGCTCAGTTACCCGTTTTGCCCTCAAACAGGCCGACATTTTTAGTTTGGATTGTCCGCGATGATCCGGTCGTTGGGCGCGGCTTTATTGGCGAAGACTTGGTTTCAGAGAATGCCACAAACTCTGTTGACGCAGCTTTTTTGGCACGTTTTGATCGTGCTATGCAATCCCGTGGAATCCCCTACATACTGCCCACCTTTGATCTAGAGGATCAATTAGCATTACCTGTAGAACAGGCTTGGAATCTAGTGGCTGATGATCTAGTGTCGGCGTCCCAGCGGTATCAAGTAGACGGCTGGATCGCCTTGAGATTTTACCGCACATCCACCGGAGAGGTTCGTGGGTCTTGGTTATATCAGGCGGGAGGTCGTCGACGGTTAAACGATTTTCGCTCTGAAGGCGATGACATGTTTTTAGCGACGACCGTTGATAATATAGTCGACCGTTTAACTCGCTCTTTCAGTTATATACCTCGTGCAGATACTAATGAATTATTACTGGAAATTTACAATATTGATTCATATAGCACTTACCAATCGGTGCTTAAGCAGCTAAAAAAGTTAGAGGTTATAGACTCGGTTGATCTGTTTTCTGCAAGAGGAAATCAAATTACCATGTCGGTTGGGGCTGAAGGTGGCTTGGAACTGCTTAGCAACGCTCTTGTGCGTAGTGGCCGATTTAGCGATCGAAATGTCGGCATAGAAACGGAAAATCAGCAGCTTACTTTCGATTGGATTAAATAATGCAAAATTTTCAACAGCTTAGTTTGCCAGTTGCCTTGGATGACCAGGCGACCTTTGATAACTTTTATGCTCCCAATGGTACGCCACAGCATATGGCGACTTTTTTATTAAAAGATGATGGTAGGCGTTTTGCCTATCTGTCTGGTGGCAGCGGCACGGGCCTATCCCATCTTCTTCAGGCGAGTTGCCAGACCAATGCCCTTGGGCATAATTCGGGCGCTATTTATTTACCCTTGAAGGAATTGTGTGATTACCCTCCGGAGCAGGTTTTCGAAGGCCTCGAAGTCGCCCCAATAGTCTGCATTGACGACTTACAGTTGGTGGCACATCTTGAGGAATGGCAGGTACCTCTTTTTAACTTATTTAACCGTTGCCGTGATAGTGGTTGCCGCCTCATTATTTCT
>Ga0308019_10000415_pt1 | contig 26656 bp, 26 predicted proteins | sample Neamet284_FD_203135 | JGI IMG/M metagenome (GOLD analysis project Ga0308019, IMG submission 203135) | Marine microbial communities from water near the shore, Antarctic Ocean - #284 | ecosystem: Environmental > Aquatic > Marine > Unclassified | place: Southern Ocean | collected 2014-10-01
AGAAACTGAAGCAGAACAGTTGCCGAGGGGCCGAAAACTATCTCTTCTGTATGTTTTGCATTAAATAATGTTGCTATATTGCGTCTTCCCTCGTTAAATGCAGCAGAGGCGGCCTGCGAGGGTTCATAGCTCCCTCCTAGCTGCACATTATTTGAATAATAGTATTCATTTATTTTGTCAACGCAGCCTTTTAATATTTGTGTTCCTCCAGCGTTATCCATAAACGCCCATTCATTATCGAGAGCGGGAAACTGACTTCTCACAAAATCTATATCTAATGTCATCGATTTAACCTCTTACCGTCACTATTACTCATCATAATAATCATTCCTTTAGGATGCTTTTTAAAAAAGTTTGCGTACGTTGTACTCTAGAATTATCAAATATTTGTTTTGGGGTACCACTCTCAACAATAATACCATCATCCATGAAAATAATGTTATCGGCGACTTGTCTTGCAAAGGCCATTTCATGAGTGACGATAATCATAGTAACGCCCGTATTCGCAAGGCTTTTAATGACATCCAAAACCTCGCTAACCATTTCTGGGTCAAGTGATGAGGTTGGCTCATCAAATAATATAATTTTTGGCTTCATTGCTAAGGCTCGAGCAATCGCGACTCGCTGCTGTTGCCCACCTGAAAGTTGATAGGGATATTTATCAGCTTGATCTTTGATGCCAACTTTCTCAAGGAGATCATAGGCTATATTTTTGGCCTTATTTTGAGAGATTTTTGTTGCACGCATTGGGCCAAGCATAATATTTCTCAATATAGTCAGATGTGGAAAGAGATTAAAGTTTTGAAATACCATACCGACCTCTGTTCGGATATTTTTAAGGCTCCTTCCTTTTTTAACTAGATTTCCATTTACTATTATTTCTCCAGAATTATCATACTTTTCTAGATAATTAATGCATCTAATCAATGTAGATTTTCCAGAACCCGAAGGACCTATAATACAAAGTACTTCACCCTCATATATTTCTAAATTTATATCTCTAAGCGCACAAAAATCACCATAATGCTTGCTTACATTTTTGAGCTCTATTAATGATTTCATGATTGACCTCGAGAATTATATTTTTTCTCAAGGCGAGCTACCCATAAAATCATCGGCAGTAGCAATGCTAAATAAATTATCGCTGAAACAATCAAAGGGGTTGGGTTAGCTGCAATTGCTTGTGCTTGCGTGGCTTGCTTAAGTAGATCAGGTAGAGCTACGATAGAAGCTAGAGCAGTATCTTTTAGCACATTTATACAGTTATTAGTTAATGGTGGTACTACTATTTTTATAGCCTGAGGTAAAATTACATCTATCATTGCATGATAACGACTCAACCCGAGTGCTTTAGCAGCTTCAAACTGACCCTTAGGAATAGCCTCGATACCTGAACGAAAAATCTCTGCAAAATACGCTCCTGACACTACGACCAGAGAAAAAGCAGCTGCATTGAATGGTGATAACCTGATTCCAACAAATGGAAACGCATAAAATACTATAACTAATAACACTAGAAGTGGAATTGATCTAAAGATATTAATATAAGCCTTCGCTAGCATTTTTATAAAAATTGGAGAATACAATCTGATCAATGATAAGAAGAGACCCCAAATCAATCCAAGAACAATACTGATCAGGCCGAGCTGTATAGTTATATAAAAACCTTTGATAAGCATCGGATAGGTATCTAAAAATACCTGCTTATTAAAAAATGTTTCACTTAAATTTAGGCTTAATTTAACATCTGATGCTGGCATTTCCATGACCTTATAAGTCGAACTATTTGGATCTGCAAATTTACCAAACCATTTTTTATGCAAATTATTCAAGCTGCCATTTTGCTTCATCTCACTTATAACGTCATTTACCTCTATTACCAAGTCATTATTCTTACGAAGCATCATTGAATAATTACCGCCGGTTGATATTTTTTCTGTAACTTTTAAATTCGGCTTATCTTTCGTGTAATAAAGCAAAGCAGGAATATCGCTGATATAACCTGCAACTCTGCCGATTACCAAATCAAGCATCGCGGGGACAAGGCCCTCATATCTTCGAATTTCCGCAAATTTATATTTCTCTTTATTAGCTGTAGCCCAGATATCTCCGGTGGATCCAGTATCGACAGATACAATTTTTCCCTCGAGATCATAAAGATTTTTAATTTTACTATTATTGAGTACCGTTAAAGATTGGTCACTATCAAAATAAGGCTGGGTAAAAGAAACTGACTCTAACCGTTTCTCTGTAATGGTAATTGAAGAAATAGCTAAATCAATCCTACCAGATTGAACCGCAGCAAATAGTCCATTAAATGGAATATTAACTATATTTATTTTACGTTTAAGCTCGCTACCGATATGATTTATAAGATCTATCTCGAAACCAATGTATGTACCGTCTTTATCCTGGAATTCCCATGGGACATTCCCTATATTTGCCCCAACAATAATATTATCATCATCCATGTCTTGAGCGTACAGATCTAAAGGCAATAAAATCGCAAGAATAAATATCTTAATTATCAAAAAATTATGTCTTAAAATAATGCTCTCACAAAATTAGTTTAGTTGCTTGTGCCCTAATTATCGATCGCCTTTCTTTGGAGTAAAGAGTCAAATTTAACACTTAAAAACGGCCTCTGAGTTTCCCATTGTTTGCAACTAGGGCATTGCCAAAGAAGTTTTTGACTAGAAAAACCACACTCATTACATTGGTACCTTGGATTTGATGTTGCGAGTATCTTTAAACCTCGACGAATTTTTGTAACTGCTTCAACTTTAGTGCTTGAATTAGCCTGGAAAACCTCATTAGCATCGATAAATGCTGAAAGCGCATTATCATCTTGTATATACTTCTCAACACATTGATCAATAGCACCTGAACCTTTAATACCATTAACTATTGCTGTGTAAGCAACGAAATTTGTCATTTTTGCGTGCTTTTTGAGAATTAAAATTAACTTTGAATCAAACTCGAGCAATTTATTTTGCTTATTATACATATCAAACAACAAAGGTAATGACTCTGTAATCAAGTAACTATTTTTAGTTAGAATATCAAAGTAAACATTAGTCGCAGAATCAAAGTCACCTAGAATCAAAGCAATTTTGGCGCTCACTAACTCCAATCGTAGAGTCTTTTTCTTATTATTTTTAATAGATTTTAATAATAAATTTGCTTTTTTATAATTTTTATCAACAATTTCTTCTTCAGCTAGCTCGCAAATATAATGAGATATCTGAAGCTCAAACGAATTATCGTTATTAATTTTATATGATTTTTGTGATGCATCTATAGCTTTTTGCCATTCTTTTTCTTGCTCATAAATTCCAATTAAATTACTTAGTGATTGTAATTTATATTCAGACTTATCCGATAGACGTATAAACAAAACTTCTGCGCGGTCAAGTAGTCCTGCATGCTGGTAATCTCTTGCCAGCGAATAGAATGCATGATTTCTCTGCTCATTAGATATATCGGGTCGTGCAATAATATTTTGATGGATTCTAATAGCCCGATTAACTTCACCTCTTTTTCGAAAAAGATTACCTAAGGCAAAATGCGTCTCGATTGTCGTACTATCTACTCTAACCATTTCCAAAAAATGCTCAACAGCTTGATCGGTCTGCTCATTAAGGAGAAAATTCAATCCTTTTAAGTAATCTATATTTAATGGCGGCTGCTCGTCACGCTCACCAAAATAACCCATAAGCCAGCCCGTTGCAGCTAGGATAAGAAAAATTGCTGCTAAAATAAAGGTTGATTCAGTTGGCATCTTCTAGGGGTTTGTTTCTTAATTGCTCAATTTCTGTATCTTTCTCTCTCAATAATGATCTAGATAAGCGGCGCTCATTTAGAAGCTTGAGGATATATAATGTGCAACATAAGACACCAAAAACCCATCCGGAAAAGAGAATTATAGCGAAAATGATACTTGCTGAAGAGGTAAATTGAATAAGCTCTAGATCAATCGATATTAGGTCAGAATTGTTATTATTAAACCATAACGTTGCGATAAATATAAAAATTATTACTAATAGTAGTGCTATTTTTTTTATCATTATATATAAATACAGGTATTTATTTATTTAAAATAAATTTTATTATCCTAAGTTCTTTAATGAGCATATGAATTATATTTATCCATTTATAACTTGATCTTTACCCTCATTTACTTGCAACTTAAGATCTTTTCCTGGTTTAAAGTGAGGGACATACTTCCCAGATAACGCCACGGGTTCACCTGTTTTTGGATTTCGTCCGATTCTAGCTGGCCGATAATGAAGTGAGAAGCTGCCAAACCCTCTAATTTCGATTCTTTCACCATAAGATAGAGATTCACTCATTAAACTTAATATATGTTTTACAGTCAACTCAACGTCTTTTGCCGGGAGGTGACTTTGTTTGTATACCATATTTTCAATAATTTCTGACTTTGTCATAATTTTCTTACCCTCATAATACATAGCTTCTTATATCATATTAGCAATAAACAGATGCTAGAGTAACCAGAAATAAAAAAATAACTATTTCTTAGTCATTTTCTCTTTTAACAGCTCTCCTAGTGATGTCGAACCTGAGGTTGAAGCTGATGAGTCCTTCTGGTAGCTCGATAAAGCCTCTTTTTCATCATGCTCTTCTTTTGATTTAATAGACAATGAAACTTGACGATTTTTTCTATCAATATTTATTATTTTCGCCTCTATATCATCACCAACTTTAACCATAGTTCTTGCATCTTCGACTCTTTCTTGTGATAGCTCAGAGACATGCATTGAAGCTGTCACGCCTTCTCCGATATCAACCAGAATGTTTTGCGCCTCTACCTCACTTACTTTGCCATTAATTAATGAGTTTTTTGGATGCTTAGATAACCAATCTGTAAACGGATCTTCATTTAATTGCTTAATACCTAGTGAAATTCGCTCTCTCTCAGAATCTATCGCTAAGACAGTAGCTTTTATTTCTTGACCTTTTTTATAATTATGAACTGCTTCTTCACCAGTCTCATCCCAAGAAAGATCAGATAAATGCACCAAGCCATCTATTCCGCCGTCAAGGCCAATAAATACACCAAAATCTGTAATTGATTTAATTTGGCCATTAACTGTATCACCCTTTTTGACTTTCTCTGAAAATTCAGCCCAAGGATTTTCTTGGCATTGCTTGACCCCTAATGAGATTCTACGTCGCTCTTCATCAATCTCCAGAACCATAACCTCAACTTCTTGACCTACTACAACTAATTTAGCAGGATTAACATTTCGATTAGTCCAATCCATCTCAGAAACATGAACCAAACCCTCAACCCCTTCTTCGATCTCTACAAAACAACCATAATCTGCAATATTTGTTATCTTGCCCATTAATTTTGTCTTAACAGGGTAGCGTGTTTTAATTGCATGCCAAGGATCTTCGCCTAGCTGTTTAATACCCAAAGATACTCTCTGTTTTTCTCGCTCATACTTAAGAATTTTTACATCTATCTCATCACCAACATTAACAATCTCTGATGGGTGCTTTACTCGCTTCCATGCCATGTCAGTAATATGTAACAAACCATCAATTCCACCAAGATCAACGAAAGCACCATAATCGGTTAAATTCTTTATTATTCCTTTTACAGTTATACCCTCTTGAATATTTTCAAGTAATTCTGCTCTTTCTGCACTGTACTCAGATTCTACTACAGCCTTTCTTGATACAACGATATTGTTTCGTTGCTTATCTAATTTAATAACTTTGAATTCTAAAGTTTTACCTTCGAGATAAGAAGGATCTCTTACAGGTCGGACATCAACAAGTGATCCAGGAAGGAAAGCTCTAATGCTATCGATTTCTACTGTAAACCCACCCTTAACCCTGCTACTAATAAGGCCTTCTATGACTTCACCTTTGTCGTGAGCCTCTTGAAGGTTAATCCATGATCTTGCTCTAACGGCTTTTTCTCTAGAGAGTCGTGTCTCACCAAAACCATCCTCAACAGCATCAAGCGCAACCTCAATTTCGTCACCAACTGATATATCATCCTTCTCTGATTGAAATTGCTCTATCGGGATAACTGCCTCAGATTTGAGGCCCGCAGATACAACTACAACATCACTATTTATTTCTACTATAGTGCCTTTTATGATGGTGCCAGGTTTTATGTTTTGACTAGCAAAAGTCTCTTCAAATAATTCAGCAAAACTTTCAGACATTTTATATTCCAAAGAATTTATATTAGATTAAATTCTTATTATTTCGCTAAGCAACGTCCTTGCTACCAGCGGTTACCAAAATTATCCTTACATCTTGTAAGAAACTGTTTTACATAAATTTAATCAATTTGTAAATTCATGTAATTTAATAATTTCCTCAGATACTTCTTCTATTGACATATTGCTTGAATCAACAATGCTTGCATCAATGGCCGGAACTAAAGGTGCATGCTCTCTCTCTTGATCTTGCTTATCACGAATAGAAATATCTCTTGAAACGGCCGTGAGGCTAACATTAATGCCATGTTCTTTCAACTGTTTGTATCTTCTTTTTGCCCTCTCTTTTAGGCTTGCCGTTAAAAATATCTTCAAATCAGCTTCAGGAAAAACAACCGTACCCATATCCCGCCCATCCGCTACTAACCCTGGAGATTCAATAAAGCTTCTTTGTAAGATCATCAGAGCCGATCTAACATTAGGATAGCTAGCAATAAGTGATGCATCAATACCGCATTTTTCAGTCCTTATTTGGCTCGTAACATTCTCATCATTTAAATAAATTAATTGCCCGCCATCAGCAGAGATGTCAAAATTTATTTTTAGTAACGGGAGTATATTTGTCACATCATTTTCATTGTTAATATTTGATTCATATTTTCTTAGCGCGTGAGCGGTAATTCTATATAAAGAACCACTATCTAAAATTTTCCAACCTAGTATATTTGCAACCCTTCTAGAAATAGTTCCTTTCCCCGAACCACTGGGGCCATCTATAGTTATAATGGGTATGCTCATTAAATTATTTGGCCCGTCTTTCTTTTGGCTCTTGGGTAGAAATAGTAACTCCTATCTCTCGCATAAGATTGATAAACCCAGGAAAAGAAGTATCGATATTCTTAATGTCTTTTATTTTTATTGAATCATTTGCCCCTATTGCTGCAACCGCAAATGACATTGCAATTCGATGATCCCCATAACTATCGATCTCACCGCCAGTAAATTTACTATTAGTAATAATTACACCGTGCTCTTGCTCTTCAATTGAAACACCTAAATTTTGCATCCCTTCGCACATTGATTTTATTCTATCACTCTCCTTATAACGCAATTCATCAATTCCACTTATTCTTGTAACGCCTTGGGCATATGCAGCCAAAATAAATATTATAGGGAATTCATCTATTGCTAGAGAAACAAGACTAGGATTATCAATATCAATACCTATTAAATGAGAAGGACTAATGTGAATATCAGCTACCGACTCACTCCCAAATGACCTGATATCTCTAAGGTTAATTTTAGCACCCATTTGTTTGATAATAGTTAAGAAGCCAATTCTAGTTGGGTTTATCCCAACATCACGAAGAATTAATGATGATTTTTTTGATATTAAAAATGCAGCTATCAAAAATGCAGCTGATGAAAAATCACCGGGAATCTGCATGTCCAGTGATTGTAATTGCTGCGGTCGTTTGATTACTATCTTATTATCATGATTTGAGATACAGCATCCCATTGCACCTAACATTCGCTCTGAGTGATCTCTTGTGATGCTAGGTTCAATTATTGTCGTTTCACCATTAGCATAAAGGGATGCAAGTAGAATAGATGACTTGACTTGCGCACTTGCCTGAGGCATTTCACACAGAATACCCGTGATATCTTTATTGCCTTTTATGGTTAAAGGAAGGCAGCCCGAAGAACTTTGAATTTCTGCACCCATTTCTTTTAAAGGTCTAATGATTCGACTCATTGGTCTTCTTGATAAAGACGCATCACCCGTCAATACTGAATCAAATCTTTGGGCAGATAATAATCCAGCCAGGAGTCTTGCGGCAGTTCCCGAGTTTCCTAAATCAATTGGGGTAAGTGATTCTTCTAACCCCATTAATCCGACGCCATAAACTATTAAATCAGTATCATTTTGCTCAATTTTTACCCCCATTTTCACAAAAGCTTCAAGAGTAGCCAAACAATCATTACCCACTAGAAACCCAGTAAAATGAGAAACTCCATCTGCAATTGCGCTAAAGATCAGCGCTCTATGTGATATGGACTTATCACCAGGTACAAAAATCTCGCAATCTTTTAATTCGGAGGGTGAAGCGTAAAAATTCATAAATATATTTTTACTAATTTATCGCTTTTGGATACGCGCCTAGAATTCGAAATAATGAACAATTTTTTTGCACTTCTGCTAACACAGATATTAAAGATGAATCATCACTGTGGCCATCAAGATCAAGAAAGAAAACATAGTCCCAGTTCTTTTTATGTGAAGGCCGTGATTCGATTCTTGTTATATTAATGCTGTTAGTTGAAAAAGGCTCAAGAATTGAATGAAGAACACCCGCCTCAGTTTTTGTTTCATCCGCTGACAGCAAAATCGTAGTTTTATCATCGCCGCTCATCGTAATCTTATCTCTACCAATCACCAAGAAACGTGTTGTATTATCGGAACGATCTTCGATATTTCTAGTTAAGATATGAAGGTTATATATATCAGCGGCGGTATCTCCTCCAATTGCGGCGGTCCCCTTTTCATCCCTCGCTCGTCTAGCGCCGACAGCATTACTACTGACGCCAATCAACTCGACTTCTGGAAGATATTCTCGAACCCACCCTCTACACTGAGCTAATGCTTGCTCATGAGCGCAAATTCTTTTTATCTTATTAAGGTCTTTCATTTGACCAATCAGGTGATGCTCGATCCTAAGTTCAATTTCTCCGCAAATTTTAAGCGGTGAAGAGAGAAACATATCAAGTGTATTATTCACGGTTCCTTCCGTAGAATTCTCGATAGGGACGACCCCAAAATCAGCAGAGTGGCTTTCTACTTCATGAAAAACTTCATCTATAGCACCATAAGGTAGCGCCCTAACTGAGTGTCCAAAATGCTTATAAACAGCGCCCTGAGTAAAAGTACCCTCAGGACCAAGAAAGCCTATTTTTAAGGGCTCTTGCTGAGCCAAGCAAGCTGACATAATCTCTCTAAAGAGCCGAACCATTTCTTCGTCTTTTAATGGCCCTTGGTTTCTTTCGAGAACGGATCTGAGTACCTCAGCCTCACGCTCTGGTCGATAGAAATCAGTTGAAATTCCATTTTTTTTCTTTGATAACCCGATATTTTTAGCAAGCTCAGCTCTTTGATTTATTAAGCTTTGAATCTGAGTATCAATTGAATCAATACTCTCTCGAATATTGGTTAAATTCATTGCCTTTGATTTGTCTTTTTTGCTCATTTGTCTAATTTGAAGTTAAAATAAATGTATACGCTAACATGTTGTAATTAAATATAAAAATATTAATTCAAGCACGGCCAAGGTTACGTACCGCAAGTACACCTTCTATGCTAAAAATTTGATTGATAATTATATCTGGGATTTCTGCATCTAAATCAACAATTGTATATGCAAGATTACCAAAAGACTTGTTCAATAAATCTTCAATATTTAATCCAGCCGAAGCTAAACATGCTGATATCTGTCCAACCATATTTGGAATATTTTTATTAGCAATAGTTAACCTATAAGCATTCATCCTTGGTAATGCAGCACTTGGAAAATTAACAGAAAAATTAATATTTCCATTTACTAAGTAATCTTTGAGATTTTCGGCGACCATGATCGCGCAATTTTGCTCGGCCTCAATTGTTGAAGCCCCAAGATGAGGCAAAGCAACAACCTTTTCATGCCTAATCAAAAGTGGTTCAGGAAAATCACACACGTAACTCCTTAAACTACCATCATCCAATGCACTCAATACATCCTCAGAACTTATGACTCCAGCTCTAGAGAAATTTATTAGAATTGAATCTTTTCTCAATAAATTTAAACATTTTTTACTGATTAAATTCTTTGTTTCAGTAATTAATGGGACATGAATAGTTACCGCATCTGACCTTCTAAAAATATCATCCAAATTCTCCACCTTCTCTACGCCAGACGATAATTTCCAAGCATTATTAACTGTAACTTTCGGATCAAAGCCGATCACCTTCATCCCTAACGCCAGTGCTGCATTAGCAACATGAACACCTATTGCGCCTAGACCTATCACTCCAAGTGTTCTGCCAGGTAACTCGATGCCAGCAAATTGTTTTTTTCCAGATTCAATTAATTTCTTTAACTCATCGCCGTCACAATCAATCGAGCGAACGAAATCTCTAGCATTACAAATATTTCTTGCAGATATTAATAATGCGGCAATTGTTAATTCTTTTACTGCATTGGCATTTGCTCCTGGTGCGTTAAAAACAGGGATACCGCGATCACTCATCAAATCTATTGGAATGTTATTTACGCCCGCACCAGCTCTTGCAATTGCTTTGACTGAGCTTGGAATCTCATAACCATGCAAGTCAAAAGACCTTAGAATGATTGCTGCTGGGTTATCCGCCTTGTCAGTCAAACTATAATCTTCACCGGGAAATCTATCCAGACCTTCTCTAGCAATGTTATTTAATATTTGAATTTTATGCATAATGTATTTGATATTTAAATATTTTTAATCTCGAATTTATCCATAAATGCGATAAGCTCATTAATTGCATCGATACCTATAGCATTATATATCGATGCCCTCATACCGCCAACACTTCGGTGCCCTTTTAAATTGACCAGACCTGCTTGATTTGATTCATATAGGAACTTTTCCTCTAGTGATTTATCCTTTAGTAAAAATGGAACATTCATTCTCGAACGGCAACTCTCATTAACGGGATTATAATAAAGCTTTGATTGATCAATATACTGATAAAGTACTTCAGATTTTTTTATATTAATCCTCTCAATAACGCTCAAGCCACCCATGTCAATCAAGTATTCAAAAACGAGTCCGGCGGCATACCACGAAAAAGTTGGTGGAGTATTCGACATCGATCCAGAGTCAACATAAGTTTTATAATTCATAAGGCTAGGAATATCCTCTGCAGCCTGCCCCACTAAATCATCTCTAACGATGACCAATGTGAGACCCGCAGGGCCAATATTCTTTTGCGCTCCTGCATATATCAACCCGTAATCAGAAACATTTATTTCCCTTGAAAGAATAGAACTAGACATATCTGAAACAATTGGAATGTGATTTGATTTTGGCATAAAGTTATATTCCACGCCGCAAATAGTCTCATTTTCAGTAATATGCAGATAAGCCGCTTCAGAATCTTTATTCCAGTCACTTTCGTTGGGTATTGTAGTGTAGTTAACATCTTTTGAATCACACACAATATTAACTTGATTGTATTTAGAAGCTTCTTTTGCTGCTTTTTTGCCCCAACCTCCTGTAATAGCAAAATCCACAATTGTGTTTCTCTTAGCTAAGTTAAGGGCTACCATTGAGAACTGAAGAGTCGCACCACCCTGCAAGAATAATACATGGTAATTATCTGGAACATTAAGCAACAATCTAAGATCAGATTCAGCTTTTTCAGCTATACGAGTGAATGATTCACCCCTATGGCTTGCTTCCATGACAGACATTCCGTTGCCATCCCAGTTAATCAAATCACTTTGAATTTTAATTAGAACTTCTAGAGGCAAGGCGCTTGGACCTGCAGAAAAGTTATGAACTCGAGACATCAATCTAAACCCTTTAACTCGTGTGTATGAGGACCATAATTAAATCAGTCATCATCGTCACCCTCATCATCCTCATCACCCTCAATCGCTTCTATCCCAGCTAAACCTACTAATTTTTGATCGCCTGTCAGCTTGATTAGTGTCACACCTTGGGTGTTTCTACCCACAACAGAAATACCTTCAACCGGAGTTCTAACCAAGGTTCCATTTGAACTAATCAGCATTATCTCATCATCTTCATTAACCTGAAGAGCGCCCACAGTCAATCCATTTCTATCAGAGGTTTTAATTGCAATAACACCCTGACCACCACGTTTTTGTGTTGAAAACTCATCAATTTTTGTTCTTTTTCCATACCCATTTTCTGTTGCGGTAAGGAGTAACCCATCGTTTACAATACATAGAGAAATGACCATAAAATCTTTTTTCAAACGTATGCCACGAACGCCAGAAGCTGTTCTGCCTGTAGCTCTTACATCTTTCTCATTGAATTTAATTGCCTTGCCGTTATTCGCCACTAGAAGAACCTCATTCTCTCCATTGGTTATAGCGACATCAATCAAATCATCATCTTTGAGACCTATAGCTATAATACCGTTTGATCTAGGTTTTGAAAACATCCTAAGAGGGGTCTTTTTTACAGTCCCGTTACTTGTTGCCATAAAGACAAACGCATCTTCAGTGAACTCTCTAATCGGCAATACAGCACTAATTCTCTCATCATCATCAAGAGGCAATAGATTAATTATTGGCTTTCCTCGAGCTCCCCTGCTTGCCTGTGGAACCCGATAAACTTTAATCCAGTATATTTTTCCTTTACTAGAAAAACATAAGAGCGTGTCATGCGTATTTGCTACAAATAATTTATCAATAAAATCTTCATCTTTCATCTTTGTGGCCGATCTCCCTCTGCCACCTCTTTTTTGCGCCTGATATGTATCTGATGATTGCGCTTTGATATAGCCACTGTGAGACAAAGTAACTATAACCTCTTCATCTGGTATCAAATCTTCATCCATTAAATTTGTGTAATCTTGGTTAATCTCTGTCCGTCTTGGCTCTCCATATTCAGAGACAATTTCATTTAACTCGTCACGAATAACTTTAAGCAAAACATCTGCATCAGAAAGAATACCCAATAAATTTTTAATCAATTCCAAGATATTCTTATATTCGTCCAATATCTTATCTTGTTCTAAGCCGGTCAATCGATGCAATCTTAAATCTAAAATAGCCTGAGCTTGAATGGGTGACAGCGTATACACTTTATTTTTTAAACCATATTGCTTTTCAAGATCAATAGGAGTGGTATTCATGCCCCCAGCATTTTCAAGCATTTTCTCTACACTGCCTGGCTTCCATGCTTTTTTAAGGAGACTTACTCTAGCTTCTACAGGAGTTGGTGAAGCTTTTATTAATTTTATCACTTCATCAATATTCGCAAGCGCTACAGCCTGCCCTTCCAAAATATGAGCCCTTCCTCTCGCTTTCTTTAATTCAAATATAGTCCTTCTTGTTACTACTTCACGTCGGTGCGCGATAAATGCCCCCAAAATCTGCTTTAAATTCAGAAGTTGTGGCTGTCCCTCATGCAACGCAACCATATTAATACCAAAAACTGTCTGCATTGATGTTTGTTTGTATAAATTGTTCAATACCACGTCTGTAACTTCACCTTGTCGAAGTTCAATTACAACTCGCATTCCATCTTTATCAGATTCGTCCCTTAACTCACTGATACCCTCAATTTTCTTATCTCTCACTAATTCTGCAATTTTTTCAATGAGCCTAGCCTTATTAACTTGATAAGGTAACTCAGTAACTATAATCGCCTCACGATTACGTTTACCCAGGCTTTCAACTTCAGTTCTTGCCCGAATATGAACTCGCCCTCTACCAGTACAATAGGCCTCATAAATTCCTTGAGTTCCATTAATCATTGCGGCGGTTGGGAAGTCGGGTCCTGGTATATGCTCCATTAGGTCTTTTATTTCTATTTCTGGATTATCAATCAAAGCCAAACAAGCAGTAATTATTTCCGTTAAATTATGTGGCGGAATATTCGTCGCCATACCCACCGCAATACCAGAAGAACCATTAATTAATAAATTTGGAATTTTTGTTGGCATTACCGAAGGCTCAGATTCTGACCCGTCATAATTTTCTAAGAAATCAACGGTCTCTTTATCTAGATCGGCGAGTATTTCATGCGCAATCTTTGCCATTCTTACTTCCGTATACCGCATAGCCGCAGGAGAGTCGCCATCAACGGAGCCAAAGTTACCTTGACCATCAACCAACATGTGACGCATTGAGAAAGGTTGAGCCATCCTAACAATAGTGTCATAAACAGCGGTATCGCCATGAGGGTGATATTTACCGATCACATCGCCAACTACGCGTGCTGATTTTTTGTAAGGCTTGTTGTAGTCATTGCTTAGAACACGCATAGCATACAAAACGCGTCGATGGACAGGCTTCAGTCCATCACGAACATCTGGTAAAGCACGACCGACAATGACGCTCATCGCATAATCCAAATAGGATTGCTGCATTTCTTCTTCTATAGTTATGGAGATTATTTCTTTTGCTACTTCAGACATAGATTTCAAAGCCAAAAATAATTAATAAACTTACTTATTTTATATTTATAATAACCAAAAAAGACGACTAACATTAATAGAGTTATACTATCACAAAAGAGAGATTTACGGCACAAAATATAAGTATATTCGAAGTCTTTTTAGTAAAAAAATTATTCGTAAAACTTATCTAAAATATTTAATTTTTAAAATTTATAATATACATATATTACAATTACTTAATAAACTAACTTAGCGTAATAAATAATGAATAAAAATCAAAAAAATATAGATTCAGATGAAATTAAAAAATTTGATAATCTAGCTTCACGATGGTGGGATCAAGAGGGTGATTTTAAACCGCTCCATCAAATCAATCCGCTAAGACTTGATTATATTTGCCGCCATAATGAATTAAAAAATTTGAAAGTTATAGATATTGGCTGTGGTGGAGGTATTTTATCCGAAGCTATGTCCAAGAAAGGAGCATTTGTGACCGGTATCGATATGGCCGAAAAGGCATTAAATGTAGCGAAACTTCATCAAATGGAATCAAAAACGACGGTCGATTATAAATTATCAACCGCTGAAGAGATCTCTGCCTCAGAAAAGGGAAATTTTGATATCGTTACTTGCCTAGAAATGCTTGAGCACGTACCTCGGCCAGAAAATATCATCAAATCATGTTCGGAATTAGTCAGGCCTGGTGGTTCAGTATATTTTTCAACTATTAATAAAAATTTAAAAGCATTCCTCTATGCAATTATTGGAGCAGAGCATTTACTAAAATTACTCCCAGTAGGTACTCATGAATACAGTAAATTTATTAAGCCATCTGAAATTGATGCATGGGCGCGCGATGTAAAGCTGGAGCTTAATGATAGCGTCGGTCTTGAATACAACCCAATTTTTGAAAGATACTCTTTAACCAAAAACTTGGATGTTAACTATATGATGCACTTCACAAAACCAGCATCAAATGAATAAAGATTTAAAAGGAGTATTATTTGATCTTGATGGAACTTTGATTGATACAGCCTCTGATATGACAGAAGTTCTATTAGATATGATAAAAAAACTTCAAGGCAATAACAAAATAACAAATAAAATTGCTCGAAATTATGTTTCTGATGGTTCAATCGGACTTCTTAATATAGGGTTTCCATCAGCGTCAGAGTCAAAAATTATAGAGCTCCAAAAAACTTATCTAAATTTGTATCAAATGAATTTATGCAAGCATACAAGATTTTTTCATTCTCTCAGAAACCTATTATCTGATCTTGACAGAAAACAAATCAAATGGGGGATAGTCACTAATAAGCCAACAAGAATGACGCTCCCCCTCCTACTGTCACTTAGGACATTTACACAATATGTTATATCGGGCGATACCCTAAGATCACGTAAACCAAGCCCACTGCCTTTAATATTGGCCTGTAAAATGATGAATATAGAACCAATCAATGCTATATATGTTGGTGACGCAGAAAGAGATATAGTTGCCGGTATATCTGCTGGTATGAAAACTATTGTAGCTGGATATGGATATATCAAGGACAAAGATAATCCGTCAAAATGGGGCGCGCAAATGATCGCTGAGACACCTAATCAACTATGTGAAATGATAAAAAAAGAGCTGAGGATATGAGTTTAGAGCTATTATCAGTAAAGCTTATTAGCCTATTAATAATAAGCTCTTTATTTGGAGCTGTAATGGCTTGGCTTTATTTTAAGAACAAAATAAAGTCGTTAAATATAGATATTTGCCATAAAGAAGAACTTCTTCATGAGCGTCAAAATACAATAGAATCTGCAACGAACCCTTTACGTGAAATTTTTCATGAAATGGCAAATAAATCATTACAAACGAATAGCGAAAATTTTCTTCGATTAGCAGAAGAAAATCTCAGCAAGCAACAAGAAAGGTCGAATCAAGAACTTAAAAAAAGTGAAAAAGCAGTTGAAAATCTTGTTAACCCAATCAATGATTTAATAAAAGATTCGCAAAAACAAAACACTGAAATGGAAAAATCAAGAAGCAAAGCCTATGGAGGTATTGAATCTCAGCTTGAAGAGATGAGAAGAAACAATAAATCACTAACAGATGAAACCAGTAATCTTGTCAATGCATTAAGTCGTCCAGAGATAAGGGGCAGTTGGGGTGAAATTAGTCTAAGAAAAATAGTTGAAATCTCCGGAATGTCTGAACATTGTGATTTTCAAACGCAAGTAAGTAAGGATAGTGATGATGGTGTTTTGAGGCCAGATATGATCGTAAAGATGCCAACTAAAAGGCAATTGATTGTTGATGCTAAAACCCCATGGCAGACGTTTAGAGATGCCTCGGAGTGTAACGATGTAGAACAACAAAAACTTCTATTAAAAAAGCATGCAAAAAACATACGCAAACATATAGATCAACTAGCTACAAAAGCATACTGGAATCAATTTTCCGAAAGTCCGGAATTTGTCATACTCTTTATACCCGTTGAGAATTTTTTAGTTGCGGCCCTTAGAGAGGACCCTAGCTTAATGGAGCATGCCTTAAGAGAAAAAATTATATTAGCAACTCCTGCGAATTTTATTGCATTATTAAAGACTGTTGAATATGGCTGGCGACAAGAAGCAATATCCGAAAATGCATATCAAATTAAAGAACTAGCAGAAGTGCTTCACACCAGATTGGTAACATTTTTTGAACATCTAAAAAAAATGGAGAATGCAATTTCAAGTGGTGTGGAAAACTACAATAAAGCCATTGGCTCTCTTGATAGAACTGTAATTCCGCAAATAGATAAGTTCAAAAAACTAGGAATAACCTCAAAAAAAGAAATGCCACAATTAAATGCTATTGAAGCAGTACCAAGGAACCCAAAAAAACACGAAGAATGATTGAAAAGGTGAGCCTTAATGGCAAATGAAAAATTAAAAAACTACAAATATGATTACGATGCTCTAAAAAATAAAATCATCTTTATCACCGGTGCGAGTGACGGTATTGGTAAAGCTTTAGCAATTCAATCTGCAAAATTAGGTGCTGAAGTTATTATCCATGGACGTAATAAAAAAAGACTAGAAGCTGTTTATGATGAAATAATAGATGATCCCAAATGTCATAAACCAGTTATCGCTATGCTAGATTATGAAACCGCCTCTTCAGAAACATTCTCATCTCTATCTGAGAGCATCATGAATGACTTTAAACGTATCGATGGATTGGTTCACTGTGCAGGTATATTGGGTGATCGCTCCTCAATAGAACAATATGATCCGGGCTTATGGCAAAAAGTTATGCATGTGAATCTCACCGCCCCTTTTGTTTTGACACAAGCGCTATTACCAAGCCTTAAACTATCAAAGCAGCCCTCTGTGATTTTCACCAGCAGTGGCGTTGGTCAGGTTGGAAAAGCATTTTGGGGGGCTTATTGTGTCTCAAAATTTGGTACAGAAGCATTCAGTCAGATTCTTGCACAAGAATTAATACACACCACCTTTCGTATAAATTGCATTAACCCTGGCGCAGTAAAGACAAAAATGCGGCTTGCAGCCTATCCTGCTGAAGATCGAGATAAATTAAAATCTCCAGAGGAAGTTCTTTTACCCTATATTTTTCTTTTGGACGATGAAAGTATAGGAATTACAAATAAATGTTACGATGCACAATAAAAATAATTCTCTTTAAGCTTTAAAAAGCGACCTTATTTATTTTTTGATATGCTTTCATCTGTTAACTTCACAGATTGATATACACGCTTTATTTCATCAGCACTTAATTTTTGGTGTGAGCCGCGCCTTAATGATTTTGGTAAAGTAACTTCACCGTAACCTAATCGAATTAATTTATTCACTTTGAAACCAACGGCTTCCCATAAACGTTTGACCTCATGCTTGCGCCCTTCAGCCAAGGTAACCTCATACCAGACATTCGCCATACCGCTGGCTTTCTTTTTTACACTAATGAATGCAGCTGGCCCATCATCTAACTCAACGCCTTTTAACAAAGAGATGATGTCATTTTTTGATGGATGCCCGTATATTCGAACCGCATAATGTCTAATAATTTCATACGATGGATGCATTAATCGGTTGGCGAGCTCGCCATCTGTGGTAAACAATAGAAGACCTGTCGTCGAGACATCCAAACGACCTACCATTACCCATCGCATAGATCGTATTTTTGGAAGCGAATCAAACACGGATTTTTTATAATCCGGATCAGATCTTGAGCATATTTCATCATTATTTTTGTTGTAGATTATATGTTGATGGGAGAGTTTCTTTGGATTTACATAAAGCCTCTGAGAATCCAGGAAAAATAATTCATCACCCTTAACAGCATCTCCTATTTGAGCCTTCTTACCATTAATCTTTAGGCGCCCTTCTTTCACCCAACGCTCCACTTCTCTCCTTGAGCCATGGCCTTTCGAGGCTAAAAATTTCTGAATACGCATAGCATATACCCTTACTGATTATTGGTTTCGGCTGCATTAATTTTTCTTTCAGATGGATTCTCAATATCAGAATCTCCAAGAATATCTTCAAATTTAGCGTCTGATATTATATTAGCTGACACTAAATCTGCATCTTTGACCGGATTACCTAGGTCACTATCTGAAGAATTGTTATCCTTTAACAATGGGTGTAATTCCCGCTCATCTATATCATCTTGTTTTATTACCTCTGGAAGATCTAACTTAATCTTAATGGCTTCCCAGTCAGAGAGATCTGCCAATGGAGGCAGGTCAACAATCTTCTTAAGCCCAAAATAATCCAAGAATATTTTTGTGGTACCAAACATTTCCGGACGACCAGGAACATCTCGTTGCCCAGTAATATAGATCCAATCCCTTTCCATGAGAGATTTTATAATATTACTACTGACTGAAACACCCCGCACCTCTTCTATCTCACCTCTGGTGATTGGTTGCCTATATGCAATTAAGACCAGAGTTTCAAATAATGCTCGAGAATAGCGAGGAGATCTCCACTCCCATAATTTGTCTAAACGCTTTGATGTTTCAGGTGTTACTTGGATACGATAACCAGAAGCTACCTCAATTAATTCGATATTTCTTGGCTTATATTCATCCTGGAGTAATTGTATGCATCTGCGGATCACAGCTCTTTCAGGCTTGATATGCTCTTCAAATAAACTCTCTATTTTATCTAATTTGAGCGGCTGATCAGAAGCTAGCAATGCTGATTCAATGAAATATTTAACTTCATTCTCATTCATTCATTTAATCCTTTTAGTGAATATATTAATTTTATACATCTAACTATCAAGTGAGTGAACCGCTGATGATACTCTAATATGCATTGGTGCAAATTCTTCATTTTGCACCACTTCTATTGTTGCATCTTTTAGTAATTCTAGAATAGCAAGAAATGTCACAGCAATCCCAATCCTTCCTTCATTCGGATTAAATAGATCAACAAAATCAATAAATTTCTTTGTATGAATTCGATTAATAATCTCAAGCATTCTTTGGCGAACCGATAAGGTTTCTTTTTGGAAATGAAGTTCAGAATTCATCTCAACCCTCTTCAGAACGTCATGAAAAGCTACCAATAATTCTTTTAGTGTCACCTCAGGTAATTTTATAACAACAGACTTATTGGGAGCTTCAGCATTAGCAAGTACTATATCTCTTTCTAAGCGAGGTAAAGAGTCAAGATCTTCAGCTGCTAATTTAAAGCGTTCATATTCTTGAAGGCGACGCACCAATTCAGCTCGAGGATCATCCTCTTCATCTATCGCCTCTGGTCTGGGGAGAAGCATTCTTGATTTTATCTCGGCGAGCATAGCGGCCATCAATAGGTATTCACCTGCGAGTTCTAATTTAATCTCCTCCATCAAATCAATATATTCAATATATTGTTGCGTGATCTCTGTAACCGGAATATCAAGTATATTTAAATTCTGTCGTTTGATTAAATATAATAATAAATCCAGGGGACCCTCAAATGCCTCTAAAAATACTTTTAATGCAAAAGGAGGTATATATAGATCCTGAGGTAACTCAGTTACTGGCTCACCTTCAACCACAGCAAATGGCATCTCGTATTGCTTATTGATATCATTTTCAGATGGTATGGTCATTCAGTCAATCACTTGAGAAGATTTTGTTGTAACAAAATTTTTGTCCAATTAAATTTAATTAATTCTATATAACAATTGCCCTAAGGCACTATTAACTTGATAATATACCAGTAGAGTAAATTTAAGTAGATAAAGAAATAAAATACTCGCTATATAGAATTCACAAATACCCTAACTCAAATAATAAAGAATCATATGCAATTTCTTACTGAATACATCCCAATAATCATATTTATTTTTGCTTACTTTAATGGTGGCATTTTTTTTGCCACAAAAGCTTTGATGTTGGCAATGCCCATAGGTCTTTGCATACAATGGATTTACACAAAAAAAATTAACAAAATCTACCTCGGTTCAACGCTATTAGTCCTCATACTTGGAACAGCAACTATTTTCTTCAAAAATCCAACTTTTCTTTACTGGAAACCCACAGTTCTAAACTGGTTGATTGCAATTGTATTTCTAGCTAGCCAATGGATTGGCAAAGAACCCATCATAAAAAGAATGCTTAAACAAGCTGCCAGCCTTAAAGACGAGCAATGGAAAAAATTAAATTTTATGTGGGTGGTATTCTTTGTGTTTAGTGGTGCTATAAATATTTATGTTGCATATAATTATCCAGAAGACTTTTGGGTAAAGTTTAAATTATTTGGACTATTTGGTATTACACTCGTTTTCGTTATAATCCAAAGCGTTTGGCTAAATACTGCAATTAAAAAAAATGATTCGTAATTAAGGAAGGTAGTCATAATGTGGTATGTAATCATAGGTAAGGATATAGAAAATAGTCTCCAACTGAGAATGAAAACTAGAGAGTCACATCTTGCTAGATTAAATGAGCTGTCAAATCAAGGTCGAATTCTTATCGCTGGACCAATGCCTGCGATTGATAATGAAAACCCTGGAGAAGCTGGTTTTAGCGGGAGTGTTATTATCGCAGAATTTGAATCCATAGAGGAAGCGAAAGATTGGGCCAGTCAAGATCCTTATAATAAAGCTGGGATTTTTGAAGAATTAACCGTAAAGCCTTTCAAGAAAGTACTACCTTGATGCTAGAAAAAGAAATAGAAACTATCTTAAATGAGAAGTTCAGACCAAGAAAATTATTAATTAAAAATCAAAGTCATTTACATAAAAATCATAAGGAATACACCAAGGATAGTCACTTTTCTATTCACATTGAATCAGAAATGTTCAACAATAAAGCCAGAATAGAGATGCATCAAATGATATATAAAGCACTTGGGGACTTAATGAAGTCAAAAATTCATGCGCTTCAAATTAAAGCAACAACTACTGAAGAATCAACCTAACTACAAAAACAACTAAATAATCTAGGAATAAACAATGTCATTCAAACAAAAATCTAAACTATTTTTAAACAAGTACCTACAAATAGCTTTTGCTGCGATTTTACTATCAATCATACCTTTTAGTTTTGCTGAAACAGTTAAAACAATAAATGGTATCGATATTGACGATCTTGTTCTAGATATATACATCCAAAGCAGAACTCAACAATCAGCAGCAGAGATAACGCCAGAAGAACGCCTGACCTTTCTTGATGAATTAACAGATATATACATACTTTCAACCCAGGAAAACGCGAAAAAATTAAGTGATGACCCTCTAATAAAAGCGCAAATTGAATTACAAAATAGAGGTCTAATTGCCCAAGCTGTGGCCAGTGATTTCTTTGTTAATACGCCCGTCTCAGAAGAGCAGATATTAACAGAATACAATCAAGTGATAACTAGCGCACCAACACAAGAATTTATGGCCAGTCATATATTGCTTGAAACCCAAAGTGAAGCTATAGCAATAATTGAAAAACTAAAAAGTGGTGAGGATTTCGCTGAACTGGCGAAAACCAGCTCTATTGGTCCATCAGCCTCTTCTGGTGGCTCATTAGGGTCATGGTTCGCTCCAAATCAAATGGTTAAACCTTTTTCTGATGCAGTAGCTAGCCTAGATAATGGTAAATTCACGACTGACGCAATACAAACTGAATTTGGTTGGCACGTTATCTTAAGAGAAGATTCACGAAATTCCATACCACCCACCTTAGATAGTGTTAAAAACGAAATTCGTCAAAAGATTATGCAAGATACGTTTCAGATATATCTCGAAGGATTAAAAAATCAGACTGAATAATTATTGGGTAATAAACCCCTTTAAGCGCATTGTTAAGACCTCCTCTTTAGCCAGAGATAGGATCTGATGCTCCTCTAAGAGGATAGACCCATTAATGTCTTTTTTTATCAACTTTAAGCGTTCTAGCTCCATATAGACAGCTTTTGGTGGCGCATCTAATTTTGCTTTTTTTACTAGATCAATAAACGAAGGATTACCGCTATTATATTTTAATTGCCTGGGCTCATTTCGAGCATCTAAAAATGCATCATCTTTCAACCAGATATCAAGTATCTTCATAGCAGAGGTTCTCATTTGATAAAAAGAACCCTCCTCAGTGATGATTCTTTTTTTTATTGAAACTACCTCCTTCCTTGTTAATCCTGTCATTAGAGAGATTCTAGATATGTTAGTCTCTCTTGATCTAACACCATAATTTTTTGCCGCAATCGAGACGAATGTATTTTTAACAATAGTATCAAATAACTTGTAATCGACACCAAAAAAAAGGAGTAGCTGGATAAGCGGTTCGATTAATTTTTTTATTAAATTGGCAAGTTGAAGATTCATGATTTTTCTTTTTAATCATTTACTTTATATAATTCAAGAAATTCACCTTCATCGATAATTTCTATTTCTAATTCAAGTGCTTTTTGCACTTTTGAGCCAGGATCTAATCCTACCAATAAGAAATCCGTCTTCTTTGATATGCCGCCAGTAACTTTGCCACCCAGTTCTTTTATTTGTTTTTTTAATTGCTCTCTCGTCAAAGAGGAAAATGATCCCGTAATAACCACAATTTTACCAACAAGAATTTGATCTACCACCTCCTTTGAGGATTTATGAGACCAGCTAACACCACTTGAAATTAAATTTTTAATTATATTTTTATTATTATCATTCTCAAAGAATGTCACTATATTCCTTGCTACAATAGGACCCACTTCAGGAACCTTCTGGAGCTCCTCCTCAGAAGCCAGCATAAGTAAATCTAGATCTTGATAAAAATCATCTAATACCTCAGCTGTTGTTTGACCCACTTCCCTTATACCCAGACTATATATAAATTTACTTAAAGAGGTTATTTTGCTATCAATTATTGCTCGTATTATATTTTTCGCTGTTTTATCGGCCACTCTATCCAATGAACATAGCTCATTTTCATTTAATGTAAATATATGATCTGGAGTTACAAGCCTTTCTGAATCTACTAATTGTTCGATTAATTTAACACCAAATCCATCGATATCCATGGCCTTTCTAGAGACAAAATGTTTCAAATATTCTATTCTTTGAGCTCGGCACTCATAACCTCCAGAACACCTCGATACTGACTCACCAATTACTCTAATAATCTTAGAATTACACACAGGGCATAACTCAGGCATAGTAACTATATTTGTAGATTTAGGTCGCTTAGATACTATTACTTTAACCAATTCTGGAATAACATCACCAGCTCTTCGAATTGAGACAGTATCTCCCACCCGAACATCTTTTCGATGGAGTTCATCCATATTATGCAAGGTAATGTTGCTAATTGTAGCGCCACCCACAAAAACGGGTTTAACTTTAGCGACCGGCGTAATCGCACCTGTTCTCCCGACTTGAAATTCAATAGTCTCAATAATCGTATATTCTTCTTTAGCAGGAAATTTATGAGCAATAGCCCAGCGCGGGGCGCGCGATACAAACCCTAATTTATTTTGATAACTAATTTGATTTACTTTATAAACCAAACCATCAATATCATAATCAAATGTATGGCGTTTTTTTATTATCTGATTATAAAAATTCATACACCCATCTACGCCATTAGTCAGAGTATTTTGATCGCAGATTTTTAAGCCCCATTTAGATAAAAGTAACATAATATCACTGTGCTTAGAGGGTAAATCTATACCCTTAACAACGCCAATTCCATAAAAAAATATATCTAGGGGTCTTTTTTTAGTAAAAGTAGGATCCAACTGACGAAGACTTCCAGCTGCAGCATTTCGCGGGTTGACAAATACCCTTTCATCATTACTTAAGGCTTCTTTATTAAAATCTTCAAAACCTGATAAGGGCATAAATACCTCACCTCTAACCTCAAGATAAGATGGATGATTTTGACCCTGCAACTCAAGAGGTAAAGATTTAATTGTTCTTACATTATGAGTAACATCTTCACCTTTTTTTCCATCCCCCCTTGTTGCAGCTCTTGTCAAAACCCCATCCTCATAGACAATACTCACAGCAGTACCATCAAATTTTAATTCGCAGGCATAATTTATCGATTGATTTAATGAGAGATCAAGCCTCTCATGGGCACGTCGGTCAAAATCTTCCAACTCTACTCGATTAAAGACGTTACCTAGAGACAGCATGGGTAATTCATGCGCAATAGACCTAAAAGCAGATGAAGGCGCAGCGCCTACATTTTTTGTGGGCGATGAATTAGCTTGAAACTCTGGGTACTTAATTTCAAGCTCTCGAAGCTCATTAAATAACTTATCGTATTTATAATCAGAGATTTCAGGCTCATCCATTACATAATAAAGATGATTATAATTATGAATACTGCTCATTAAACGAGCAATTTTCTGCTTAATATTTTTATCAGCCATAATTAATCTGGCTTCTCTTTTTTAATATGAAATAAATATTCAATCACTTGTTCGCGAATATAACGTTGACGTTGAATACTAAAAGAACTTCCAGATTCGTCTAAAAGCTCTCCTTTTAAATGATTTGATAATCTTTTAACCACTGATAACATTTCATCGAATGCCTCAATGCCTTTAACAGGTAAAGGAAGTGACATAAAAAACGTAATCCCAGGAATTTTTTGATCTTTTATTTTTTTTAAATCGAAAATACCTGGCTCAACCAAACTTGCCGCACTAAATATTATATTTTTACTAGTATTCTTATAATAATGAAATATACCGTAACTCCCAAGTTGCAAGCCATGTTCACGTAGTGCTAAAACCAAATCATCACCAGCATAATTTGAATTATTAATTGCAACTAAACGGATAGTTACAACAAATTTCTTTTCTGACTCTATCTCTTTATACGTTGGGTCCAAGGTTAAATCATGAGCGTTTATCATGGGCTCATTTTCTTTAATTTCTTCATCAGGTGAATCCTGAACTGCAATATATTCGGTTACGGTCGGGTCTATACGCTCTTTAACCTCATTTTTACTAAAAATATTAGATTTATTCCATACCCCAAACAAATAAATACCCAAAACAAGCAATCCGCCCATTATCAGTAATATCCATCTCATTTCTTCCATTTAATTAGCAACCAATTTTTTCTTAATCAACGGACAACTTTACTGCTTCATCTAAATCAACTGAAACTAAACGAGATACACCTGGCTCCTGCATGGTCACTCCTGAAAGTTGCCTTGCAAGCTCCATCGTCGCTTTGTTATGGGTGATAAAAATGAACTGAACTTTTGAAGACATATCTTTGACAATCTCACAAAAGCGAATCACATTCGTATCATCAAGCGGTGCATCTACCTCATCCAACATACAAAATGGTGAAGGATTTAACTCGAAGATTGCAAAAACAAGAGCCACTGCTGTTAATGCTTTTTCTCCACCAGATAATAAATTAATCGTACTATTTCTTTTACCTGGAGGTCTCGCCATAACAGAGACCCCAGCTGATAATAAATCATCACCAATTAATTCCATATACGCTTGCCCCCCACCAAATAATTTTGGAAATAACTTTTCAAACCCAGAATTAACTTGATTAAAGGTTTCTCTAAAACGTGACTTTGTCTCACGATCAATCTTTCGAATTGCAGTCTCTAGTGTCGACAAGGCATTTCTTAGGTCCCCCATCTGAGAATCGAGATATTCTTTTCTCTCTGTATTTACTTTCAATTCATCAATAGCTGCAAGATTGATTGGCCCAAGGCGATTAATTTTTAATAATATTCCCTCTAACTGATTGGTAAAATCATTCAATGTTGCAGAATCAGTCATCTCATCAAGCAACTCTTCATAATTATAATCAGTTTGAACAAGCTGCTCATCCAGTCCTTCT
>Ga0308019_10000416_pt1 | contig 26634 bp, 18 predicted proteins | sample Neamet284_FD_203135 | JGI IMG/M metagenome (GOLD analysis project Ga0308019, IMG submission 203135) | Marine microbial communities from water near the shore, Antarctic Ocean - #284 | ecosystem: Environmental > Aquatic > Marine > Unclassified | place: Southern Ocean | collected 2014-10-01
TCGTTGATCAGGCTATGATCGATGTCACTCAGATGGCTTGGCCAGACCCTTCCACGGTCATCAAAGGGGTGACGACGCTCAATGACGCTGAAACACATCAAGACCGATTTGCTCGCCTCCAATCGCCTTCCCAAGGTTCAGATGAACCGTCTCCATTGGCTGTGGGAAAAACAACGCTCGAATATGCCGAGAGCGGTGGTTGGACCTATGCCCGCGCCATCCAACAAGCCATGGCTGATGTCGCCACTCGGCACGGGGATCAGTGCGTTTTCATTGGTGAAGACATGGAAGTTGCAGGTGCTTTTGGGATGAACATGGCGTTGAAGAACGCCGGGCACGCCGACAAACTCGTTGACATGCCGCTTTGTGAAGCGGTGATTGTCCACACTGGAACCGGCGCTGCTCTCTCCGGCATGCGTCCGATGGTCGAAATCCAATTTGGTGGTTTTGCCGCCCTCGCCTACAATGCTCTGATCAACAATGCAGCAATGCTCCGATGGCGTTGGGGCGCTGATTGCCCAATGACGATCCGGGTTCCCCTCGGCGCTAAAACTCGCTCAGGGCCGTTCCATGCCAACATGATTGAATCCTGGTTTGCCAACGACCCTGGTATGATTGTGATCGCTCCAGGTACGCCGCAGGACGCTTACGATCTTTTGATGGAAGGAGCGGAACTCAACGATCCGGTCATCATGCTCGAACACATTGGTCTGTATGGCCTGGGTGGAGGGTTGACCGGTTGGGGCCAAAACATCAACCAAAAGGTTGACACTGCTCCAGTAAAGCAGGCTATTGAAGACAACCAAAGGTACAAATTGGGCAAAGCAGCAGTTATTCGCGGAGGACGTGACATCACCCTCGTAACATGGGGTGCTATGATTCACGTGGCAAAGCAAGCAGCAGATGTGCTTGCAGAGGAAGGTGTCGAGGTTGAGATCATCGATTTGCGTACCTTGCTGCCGTTTGATGCTCAGACATGCATTGATTCTGTGACCCGCACCGGTCGTCTTGTGATCTTGCAAGAAGGTCAATGGTGTGGCGGTTTAGGTCACACGGTCCAAAGTCGAATTTTAGAATCATGCTTCTATACACTCGAGGCTGCACCTGTTGTGATCGGTGCACTCGATACACCGGTTCCGTTCTCTCCTCCGTTGGAAGATTTCACCGTGCCCTCCACTGACCACGTCATCGAAGTTGTCCGGTTTACGGCTCAGTCTTGAGGCTCAGTCGACGCTTGGAGTCGAAGAAATAATTCAGCCGCAACCAGTGCGCCAATGATGGTTGTAACCCAATAGAAAGGCAGACTGGAATAGAGCCCTTGGACCATGTTTGGTCCAAAGGTGCGAGCAGGATTCATCGAGGCTCCCGTCAATGGTCCAAACAAGTAGGCCAACAAAGCAACGGTGCCGCCAACAAAGAAAGCAATGGAAACATGCGTTTCTGATTTCACCACGATCCAATAAATGGAAGCCATGAGTGCGAAGGTGATGAACACCTCAATGACAGCCCCCATTGCATGACTCACATCAGGTGCAAGTTCTGTTGGTCCGATTCCCTTGAGCATCCACGCAGCAGTGAAGGCACCGGCGAGTTGAGCGGCGATGTAAGGCACGAGCGCTTGCTTTTCGAGGTGTCCGCTTCGAGCAAAGGCGATGCTTACAGCTGGATTGATGTGAGCACCGCTGATTGGTTGAAACACTAAGATTGCAAGTGTAACTGCAGCACCAAACGCAGATGAAATCACCCAACCAGGTGCTCCAATGGCGATGCTCCCACAGCCAACGCCAACCATGAACCATGTGCCGATGAACTCGGCGAGGAGTCGGCGCAACATGACCGGGGGGCGATGACCGCAGATTATGGGTCTTTTCAATCGACTGTTTGCACCATCCATCCAACATAATGGTCAAGAAGGAGGTCGCGTACGCAAGCGCATGGAGTCCAGTGAGAAGGTGATGGGGGTTCCACAACTTGTCCACTTCCAGACCGTGGTCACCACAGGGGCGCTCTTTCTCGGACTCATGGCGGTCAAACTGATTTCGACCGAAGCAAGCGCGAACAATCTCGCAGTCATGGGCATCATTGTCTTTCTTGCCCTTTTCCTTCTGATTTTTTCAGCTGACTTCTTTATTGAAGGGGCAAAGGGACTTGCACGCAGGGTAGGTTTGCCCGAGGTGGTCATTGGACTCACGATCGTCTCGATCGGAACTTCGTTACCTGAGATTCTCATTTCTGCCTCTTCTGCCTCGAAGATAGCGGCAGCACCAGCTTATGCTGACACAGCCATCGGGAACATCCTCGGTTCCGTTTTGGTCCAGATTACGCTCATTATGGGTATTGTCGTGGTCCATAAGGGATTGAAAATTAAGGAGTCTTGGTTGAAACGGGACGGACAGATCATGCTCCTTTCCGTTCTGATCCTCAGTCTTTTCCTGATCACAGAAGGGACACTCCAACAATGGGAAGCCGGAATTTTAGTCACCCTGTATGTGATTTACATCACTTGGTTGTTAACCAACCGAAAAGAAATTCAAAAAGAGGAACTGCAAGGTGAGGAACACACTGAAGTTCACGGTACTTCATGGAGCACTGCGGCTTACTTCATCATGGTGGTTGCCGGTCTTACATTTGCAGTCTATGCTGCAGATCAGTTGATTCAAAACGTTGAATCAATCGCAACTGAACTTGAAGTGCCTGATGCCATCATCAGCACAATTTTGCTCGGGATTGGTACTTCATTGCCCGAACTAACCATCGCTCTTATGGCTGCAAAACGAAGCCAGGGTGTCGCCATTGGGACCTTGATTGGTTCAAACATCACCGACCCTCTGCTCTCGATTGGAATCGCAGGATTGATTGCACCGCTTGCAATCACTCCCGCAGGTTACGATTTGATCGTTTACATCATCATACCATTCACCATCATTGGCTGCTTCTCTGCCTTGCTCATGATGCGAACCTCCTATGAGTTCAAGAAATGGGAAGGATGGGTGATGATTGCCATCTATGGTTTGTTCCTCCTCACCCTCGAAGCGCACCGTCGAGCGTTGTTTACCTTTAGTTGAATCAATGAAGACATAAAGGGCGGCCTCCTCCCATTGGTATGGTCAACTTCCAACTTGATGAAATGCAAGAGATGTTGAAAGAACTCGCCCATGAATTCGCCGTTGATGAAATCAGACCCAAAGCAGAACATTGGGATGCAACGTCGACCTATCCCAAGGAAACCATCCTTGCAGCCCACGAAATGGGTCTTTTGAACCTCCACATTCCAGAAACCTACGGAGGGCCTGGTCTTGGCTCGATGGAAGAGGTTCTGGTCAATGAAGAACTGGCTTGGGGCGACCCTGGCTTTGCTACGGCAGCCTATGCCACCGCCCTTGCATGCGCACCAATCATCACCGGAGCGACAGATGAGCAGAAAGAAATCTGGCTTCGAAAGGTCGCTGAAGAAGGAGCTCTCGCTTCGTATGCCGTGACTGAACCGGGTGCTGGTTCTGATGTCGCCGCTTGCAAAACAAGCGCCGTTCGAGACGGTGATGACTACATCATCAACGGTTCGAAAATGTGGATCACGGGAGCAGGACACGCTGACTTTTTCTTTGTCCTTGCCAAAACGGATATGGAGGCAGGTTACCGCGGTATGTCGGGATTCATTGTCGAGAAAGACGCTGTTGGCTTTAGCCTCGGCAAGAAGGAGATCAACATGGGTCAACGATGCTCAGACACCCGTTCCATCACCTTCGATGATGTTCGAGTTCCAGCATCTCATCTGATTGGCGGTTCTGAATCCGGCGGCTGGATGAACGCCATGAAGGCTTTCGACATGTCCCGTCCAAACATTGCAGCGCACGCCACTGGCTTGGCTCGAGCCGCCTATGAGCATGCACTGCGGTACTCAGGCGAACGAATGACGTTTGGAAAGAAATTACATCAACACCAAGCCATTCAATTCATGCTCGCAGATATGAAAACCAAAATCGAAGCATCACGCATGCTCACTTGGAAGTCCGCTTCTGAATCGGATGCTGGCATCCGTAACACCGAATCAGCCGCTCATGCAAAGCGATTTGCAGCAGACACTGCCATGGAAGTTTCAACCGACGCCGTGCAAGTCTATGGCGGCTATGGTTACTCAGAAGAATACCCTGTAGCCCAGTTGATGCGTGCTGCTAAGGTGATGCAAATTTACGAGGGTTCCTCACAAGTTCAACGCATGATCATTGGCCGTGAAATCACCAAGGATCTCTGAGTAAGAAGTGGTCTTTAGGGCGCTCTGTTGTCCCATTCGTCTTGACGTGCAAGGTCTTCCATCTGTTGTTCGTAGACATCCCATAACCGCTGTTCTTCAATCTCCTCCTCAGTCAGGAAAGGTGGATTGTGTTCGGGAGGGTTTTCTTCAATCACCATCGGTGGCTCCTGCTCCAACGGTTCATCAGGACCCTCTTCGCTCTGTTCAGTACCCCGAATTGAATCGTCCCAGTTGAATTGTTCGTCTTCGATATCAAACATGGTTGCTGGGTTGAGATCTTCATCGTCTCTTCCTGCGAACATGCTGTGCAGCACCACCATTTCATCTTGGAAAATCATCACCTTCGCCAAATCATTACGCGGGCAAACGAGGAATTGTGCCAACAGATGAATGTTCATTGCAGTGGTTACATCGTTGTGCAATGAGAGGCACAGTGCCGCGATTTTATCCCCCACTGGCAGGTCTGCTGACTGACGGAGATTGAGGCATAAATTAGCACAATACTGATTGCGATGTAGAATGTCCCTTTTGCGGGCACCACCTTGTACTTCGAGGCTCCACGCGTTGTGCACGATGTTGTGGTTGAGAAAATGTTGGGCCATTGCCCGTTTTGCTTCAATCGAATACCAACGACGCGATTGCCCTCGAACATGAATCTCTATTCGTTCTTCAGTCTGCTCAACAAATTCGAGCCATGGATTTGCCTCAGCAATGCTCTGTAGCAATTCGAGCGATCGTTGTTCAGGTTTTGTGAATGGGTTTCCGCTCGCCATCATGGGCATCAATCTTGTTCAGTGTATATCAATAAAAAGGAAAAGGCAATCAAACATCTGACCAAGGCCCAACCATGGTCCGAGGATGCCCCGCTCTTGTCCTTGCTGCAGGTGCAAGTGAACGCTTGGGTCAGCCCAAGGCGTTGGTCGAGGTCGGTTCGACCACTCTCGTAGGGCTTGCTGTACGGCGTTTACTCGACGCAGGGTGTGCTCCAGTGGTTGTTGTGACCCGGCAGTCGTTGCACTTTGACGTGATGAAGGAAGCATTGAATGCAACGGTGGTTGTCAACAAAGAACCAGAAAATGGCCGCACTGGAACAGTGCAATGCGGTTTGCTTTCCTTGATGGGTGACAAAGGGCGAACCCCTCGTCGCGTTCTGATTGCACCAGTCGACCGTCCAGGCTGGACCACAGAGCACGCCCGTTCCTTGATTCAACAGAACACGACCTCGACTTTAGCCTTCCAAGGCCGCGCAGGTCACCCTCTTCTCCTTCATGCCCCCGACATCGAGGCAGTCCTTTCAGCACCTCCGGAAACACCACTTCGGAACCTTTTCAAGCCAGAATTGATCGAGGCAACAGCTCCCCACATTGGCCTCAACATCGACACTCCAGTCGATCTTGTTCTCCTCAAGGAGCTTGAATCTGCTCTGCTTTCTTGAGCACCATGGTTTGGGGCAAAGGGTATGTGGGAGCGCTTCAAGCGGCAGATATGACTGTGGCTGTGCTCGCTTGGGTTTTGACCCAGCTTGAGCAAGGTCACCGGGTTGTCTTAGCAAGCGTCGTTCAGACATCAGGCAGTGTTCCTGGAAAAGTTGGAGCCCGCCTAGCAATGCGTTCGAACGACCGTGAATGGACGGGGACCGTCGGTGGAGCAGGCCTCGAGATGATGGTTTTGAAGCGAAGCAACACGCTGTTGGATGAACATTATCGCCCATCTGGTGAAGTGGTGAGGTTTGGTTTGAATAAAGGGGCGAAGGGCTATGAAGTAACAGCGCTGGATTCACTTTGTGGGGGTCGAGTTACCCTCAGTTTGGAGGTCCTTGTTCCGATGCCACATGTTTTGTTGATTGGCGGTGGTCATTGTGCTCAAGCAATCGCTCCTGCCTTGGATGCGGTCGGCTGGGATCATTCAGTTCACGACACACGCGCTGAATTTTGTGATGTCACCCTCTTTTCGAACGCCAAAACCCATCTTCACATGGATGCACCGACCTTTGTCAAACATCATGATGCTGTCACTCTAAACCGCTACTCAGATGTGCTCTTGCTCGGCCATGATTGGTCTGAAGATCAGGAACGCCTCTTGGGTATTTTGGCAACATTGCAACATGATGAGGCCACCCTCGATGGTCAAAATGGTCCGAGGATCGGTGTGATTGGAAGCAGGTCGAAATGGCAGGCATTTGAAAAAGCGGCGCTTGAACATGGAATCCAACAAAGCATGCTCAATCAGGTGATTTGCCCAATTGGCGTTCACATTGGGGCTGAATCACCAGAGGAAATAGCGGTGGCAGTGGTCGCTCAAATCATGTCGTTGCACAAAGGCGTTGATCCCTCCGAGCCAACGTGGCGTCAATGATGCCTTCATTGTTTGAACACACGTGTTCGGAAGTAGCGCAGTTCTTCGATTGATTCGAGGATGTCATCAAGAGCGAGGTGCGCCCCTTTCTTCTCATAGCGACCGATTCCAGGGTACCACCTGCGCGCTAATTCTTTGACCGTTGAAACATCAATCATTCGGTAATGGAGGTGGGCGACAAGGCTCGGCATTTCCTTTTCCATGAATTTTTTATCATTCCAGACGCTGTTTCCACACAACGGTGCCGTGCCTTCAGGCACCCATTCACATAGGAATTCCAAGGTTTGCCGCTCCGCTTCTTCAAGCGAGACACTTTGATGCTTCACCCGTTCGACCAAACCGCTGGATGTGTGATGAGTGGTGTTCCATTCGTCCATGCCTGCAAGCAATGAATCGGCGACGTTGATTGCCAAGTTTGGCCCTTGAGCCAACACATTGAGTTCTCCATCGGTGATCACTGTTGCAATTTCAATAATGGATTCCTTGGTCACATCCAATCCAGTCATCTCAAGGTCAATCCAGACCAAACGGTCGGCTGCTTCGCTCATGATTTGGCCAGATGCCCGTAGTTCTTCAATAGGGCGCAGGGTTCTTGAGCCATTGCGGTGGAGGTATACACATGGCCGATGCTGATGATGCCTCACTGGTTAAACTCGAGCTGTTGCCAAGCAGCATGACTTCACGTCAATTGCTTGCGCTCTCTCTTTCCACGCTTTTAGTGGTCTCTTTCGTGACCGTCTTAGCGGTTTTAGATGAGGCACCTGAAGCAAATATGGTTCAATCCGTTGCCTCTGAAGATGACGGATGGCGGCCCTTTTCAGTTGTGGCTCCAATCGATACAGGCATCAACGTCTACCACGATCATTTCCGAACCAATGAAACCTACCCTCAATGGCTGCAAGACGAATTGGGCGTCACCAAGACATGCTCTTTGACCTTTGAAGGCACCTGGCAGGAGCGCTATGATGCTGACAAGGCAACCTGCTGGGACAACCTTACAGCCAGCGACATCGTCTATTTCCCAGGAACCAAAATCATCGGAAGTTCACCCGATGGTGACAGTGACATTCTGATCTTAGATGACCCCTCTGACGGGCATGGCTCAGCGGTCACTGGAGCGGTTCTTGACGCCAACCCAATGGCGGTCATTTTCTTTGTCGAAGGTTTTTCCAGTGAAGCGGTGCAATCAGCCGCTGATCAACCGCTTGTCGATGTGATCACGACCTCGTTTGGTGCGCCAGGTTCAGTTCCAGTCCCGGGCATTGAACGAGCAACAGAATCTGCCGTTGTCGACTATGGTAAAATCCACACAGGTGCCGCAGATAACAGTCCATCTCCAGCCGTTCAAGATGCCACTGCAGGGCCTCCATGGTCGATTGGCATCGCAGGCTATGCAGAAGAAGGCGATGATCAAAAAGAAATCATGTCCGGATCCTATCCTGACATTTCTGCTGATTGGACTCAGGTGCTACCGAACCATGATGACATCGATGGTTACCACGAGACATCAGGGACCTCTTTCGCAACGCCACGAACCGCTGGCATCCTTTCCTTTGTCTTGGAATCCTTGCGTGATGAGTTCGAAGACCCTTCATCAGGAGCATCACCCCAATCCCGCTCCAAACAACTTGTCAATGGCACAGACGCAGAAGGTAACCCCTTCACGGTGTCAAACGCTCAAGTCCGTGAAGCTCTCAACCTCTCTGCGTGGTACCCTGAAATCGACTGGGATCCAACCTCTGGAACCATGCCCATTTCACCTGTTGCTCCGTGCACACAAACGGGTTGGGGTTTGGTCAACTTGTCCAACATCCAGCCGATTATCAAGCACCTCAATGGTACCGAAACACTCCCTGACCGGGCATCGGACGTCGTCATTTGCATGGACATCAATCAACAAGCTCGAGAAGCATACTGGTCTGCCTTTCCTTCTGCCCCATCTGTTCAGCAGGTGACCGGTGCTGAAGGCGCACGAACACGTGACTGATCAAACAGGTACGAAGTTCAGCATGATCTCGCCCTTCGGTCCAAAGGAGACCACAGGTTTGAATCCTTCATGAGGCGTGACATCCATCGAAGTGATGATGTTCTCAAACATTCCATCGGGCAACTCGATCTCAAATCCGTGACGTGTTTGGACACGTTCTTTCACAACAAGTACAGGTGCTGGGATTGGGAGCGGAACGACCAGTTCAGGCAATTCAGCTTCTTCAACTTCAACCGCCACGCGAACCACTTCGACGGCTGGCTCTTTTGGTTGTTGGATTGTTTCAACAGGTTGAACTGCATTCGGGTCAAGAACGTAAAGTTCGTTTGTGTCTCCAAGGCGACTGCTGCTCATGAATATCCAGCCCATGGTGACGATGGCTCCAAGCATGTAGCCAATGTTTTGCATCAAATCATTGTCAAGCGTGGTTGCGGTGACGAAGGTCGTTACAATGGACCCATAGCTCCCAAGCACGCGGCGCCATCTTGCTTCAAATTCAGGGCTGTACCCTTGAATTCCAACGCCGATTAGGACCACGGTTGTCAGTCCAAACGCCAAGGTGTTCCAGTCATCGTTGTTGAGGAGGAAGAAAATACCAGCAATGGTGGTACCCACACCCATGATTCCAAGCCGATCCATGAATTCAAAGAACGTCTCATCGCTTGGCCAATCAAAGATTGGTTGATCATAAATTACATCGTTCTTGATTGAGGCAGTGATAAACGCCAACCCTTCAGCAATCAGAAGCCCTCCAATCAAGGAAAGATTGAGTGCATCGCTCAGCGCATCGGTCTGTATAAGGAAATTATAGAGCGCTAGGCTGTGGACCAGTGGCGATAAAAGAAGCATGCTGAATTGCCCCTCCAAAACCACCTTTCGGGTGAGCATGACTGCGCCAATCATTGTTCCAACGCCCCACAAGATGGTAAAGCTAAACGTCAAACCAATGTAACCTATGATCTGGAACTGCTGATTCAATTGTTCCTTCTGTTCTTCTGTTTCTGGCAGTTTTATATTCGAATAGGCAAAGTCGCCTGCTTTTTGCAAGTTCCGATACAGCACGCCATTTTCATGAAGGCTTGAGTAAAGAAGCGCAGTTGCCCCCGTGATCAACGACGCATAGGAGAACACGTCGTAATCGCTCAAATTCCAAGATCGATTGCCGAGCGCGATGATTAAAGAGACAAATTGTGCTGCCCCGAGGAGCGGTAGGTATTGCACTTGTCCATTCATCCAAGCATTCAACATCAAACCAAGGGTGAAGAGGAGCGGCATCCATTGGAACCAGTCCATTTCAGGGAACATGGCAATTAATCCAATCGCCATCCAAACCCAGGCACCGAGCCAAGGCAATGTTTTCTTGTGCTTGCTGCGGTCTTCTGTGAATTGGGAACACAGGATGTACGTCATCTGAAGGACAATGAGTGCTCCACTCAGCCGTGATAAACCAAACATCCATGAAGTCGTTTCGAGGGAATAGGGGAGCATCTCGACGATTTTCCATCCGATTCCTTGGTAGTCTAACCATTGGTTTTGGGTTATGATCAGGGCCAACGGTGCGAACATCAAAGCCAAGCTATGGCGATAACGTACAGACTGATAGGTGGCGAGCATGAGCATTGGAATCAGCAACAATCCACCTGATGTGTCAAGGCAAGCCAAAGCGATGAGCCCAATCATGGCTGCCAAGTCCGCATTGATTGAAATCCCATCTTTGTCGAGACCACGCCGGCCAATCGCCCAAGCCACAATTAAAGGTGCGGCTACGAGGATGATGTCGAGGAGAATGGCAGCGGGAAGAACGTACATTTCTGCATATTCATCCATGCTTCTCATTTCGTCTCGAATACCATTGATGGTCATCGAAGGGCCCAAACCAATTCCGAAGAGGATCCATACAGCACTTGATCTGGCTTTTGAACTGATGCTTTCCAATTCAAGGATTTCAAAAACCAATCCAGTAATCGGGAAGGCTAAGAGGAGGATACCAATCGGCGTTTTTATGAAATTTCGCATTTCCTCCGTTGCTGCACCGCCCATGGTCATGAAGATACCAGCCGTCATCATGATGAACGGAATCACAAGCGAACTTCGGGCGAGTGGGCTCCATGAATTGGTTCTGATCCATTCGTTGTCGTCGCTCTCTTGTTGAGCGGTTTCGATCCAGGAGTTTGTCCCGGGGTCATACCGCGGGGCGCCGCTGACCTTGCTGCCAACCCAGTTGGTGATCATGCCAAAATCGAATTCTTTCCTTCGACCGGAACGCAATAAAAGATAGGCTATACCTCCCAGGAAAAAGACATGCAGACTGTAGCCACCAACGATGAATTGTTCTGGTACCTTCAATCGGCCTACGGTCACCAATGCAATCATGACACCGTTCGCGATGAAAGCGCTCATTGTTGCCTGCCAACGGGCTTGAAGCGATGCGTTTTCATCGATTGCATCAAATCCTCTTTTCGCGAGGTAAAGCAAATAGATGACAAAGAACCAAGGCATGTACCATTCTTCTGCGAACAGCACTGCGCGGGAAAGTGCAATACAACCAATGACCAACATGTGGACTTGAATATCGATTTTTTCAGCCCGTTGAGCAAGTTCAGATACTGCAATTAAAGCAACGGGGATGAGCAAATGCAAACCAGGCACTCCATAGGTTTCAACCTGTTCAATCTCTTGGAGCCGGGCTATGAGATCAACAACGATGAATGAGCAAGCAGCCATACCCAACGTGGCGTTTGCAACCCAGCGCCGGGTTGCGGTCGAGATAAGCAGCATGTAAGGGAGAATCGCAATGGTGACCAACCAAGGAATGGTGCTTTGGTCGGTAGGGATGATCATGAGAGCGAATGCTAAACCAACGGGGATCCAAGGCAACCGTTGATCGAGCATAGCGGGGAAGTAGAATCCGAGCACGGCTAACCAGAGGGCAACGATGAGCGAAAGATGGGTGCTGAACCCACCCAATGCTTCGGTCGTAAGCGGCCCTAGGATCAGGTTTAGATCATCACTGCGGGCATAGACCATCGCTAGGACAATGACGGCAATCAGCACCAAGGAGGCCCGTTGAATGATGTCCGTTCTCAATTCTTTCTTTGAAGCATAATAGCCTTGGATGGCAATGATATACAGCAGGAGCGATAATGCACCACCGCTTTGTTGATCGGTGACATCATGCGCAACCTCGAACAGGATTGGGGCTATGCTTGAAGCAATCACAATGACAGTGAGGTTGATCGAGTTGTTTGAACGCAATGCCATCTCCATGGCAGCGATGCTCAACACAATGAGGGAAATTCCGATTTCATAACTGACAACGTCCCCCGACCATTTGAGCCAGATGTTCATTCCAGCACCTAACAACACAATCATTGGGGCATAAGAGGCAACTGCCCAGCCGAAAGTCGTTTGACCTTTGTAGCGTTGCAGCAGTTTGTATTGGCCCATCATGAGCAGAAGGATTGCAGCAGTTTGCACATAAATTCCGTTTCCGTTGGGGTACCATCCATCATCCGCAGTGTTCTGACCAAACCATGCTCCAGATTCAAACAGGCCAATGATGAAGCGAGCGCCCCACACCGTGCCAACCGTAGCAAAGAAGAAACCAATTCCGAGCATGTAATCTTGAACGTCACGAAGTTGGTGGTCGTTGACTCGGCTCTGGGCTTCAATCCAACCAATGGCGAAGCCTGCTGAAAGCATTCCTCCAAAGAAGAGAACTGCGAAATCGGCGTTGGAAGTGCCCTCATCGCTGAAAGCGATGTTGTAGATGCTGAACCAAATTCCAGCGATTGCAATCCCAAGCATGATGATTTGTGAAAACCGCACAAGGGATCGTTCAGCGTCATCGATGTTCACGCCAGGTGCACGAACCCTCATTGGAGGCGTTGATTGATGTGCTTTCGCAAGCAGTGAAGTTCCAAGTGCAGGGGCTGTGCCTTGAATTGGTACTTGGGCGACGGGCGTGTTTCTACGTGGTGCTGCCATACAACTCATATGACCTCATGATTTTCCATAAAAAGATTCACCCGTTCAATTGGCCATTCGACGCCATTTTGATTGCAACCTTCGATTTTCGTCATGAGGAGCGCAGTCATTTCCTCAATGGGTTGAAAAACCCGGGCTCGTTGGTTTATCTGCGAGGCGTCATTATGTCCAAGATTCGAACCACTCTTTCCATGCTCTGTTTGAGCTTACTTCTTTTCCCTGCTTTGGCAATGGCGGTGCCGGTTGTTGCCGCACCATCCAGCGACGATTCTGAAGGCTGGTGGGTCGAAACAACCGTCGATCGAGACGGCAATGGCATCGGCGATATGGTCGAATTTCACAAGGACAATCCAATCTTCCTGAGCGAGGATGGAACACTTCCTCTCATCATCGACTTTGACCATACGCCTGGTGCTGAAGAAATTGCTTTACTCGAACGGGAAGTGAATTATGTCCACCAGTGGACCCTCAGGCACATCGATGCTCTCGCAGGTCGAATCCACGTGGACCAAATCCTCGAAACATCCTCGCTTCCTGGTGTTGTGATGATTGAACTTGATGGAATCCTTTCCATCCAAAACGGCGACGCTGCAGTCCTTCACGGCGTTGATACGGTTTGGGCTGACACCGGTTACGATGGTGCAGGTACGACCGTTGCCATCATCGATACTGGTATCGATGGCGCTCACGCAAGCCTTGATGACCTCGACGATGACAATTCAACAGACGACCCAAAGGTCATTGGATTTTACGACCCAGTCAACAATCCAGGCTTAACCAATGGAACTGAAGTGTTCCCATACGACGACCAAGGCCACGGATCTCACTGCGCTGGAACCACTGCGGGAACCGGTGCTCCAAACTACGAACACATCGGCATGGCTCCACAGGCGAATCTTGTGGGCGTGAAGGTGCTCGATGCAGGTGGTTCAGGATCATTTGCAACCGTCATGGCAGGAATGCAATGGACGGTCGATAACCGATACCAATTCAACATCCGTGCCGCTTCAATGAGTTTGGGTGGCCCAGGGGCGATCGAATGGACTTCATCTGAAGAAGACAGCGTCAACCGCTATGGAAACGAAATGGTTCGTGCAGGTATTGCTTTGTTCATCGCTGCTGGAAACAACGGCGTCTCAGGACAAATCGGCACACCTGGCTCAGCAGAGGACGTCATCACCGTTGGCGCCCTCGACAAGAATTCAGCCATCGCTGTTTACTCCAGTCAAGGCCCAACAGAAGAAAACCGAATCAAGCCCAACATCGCTTATGTTGGTTCGAACGTCATGTCGGTTGCTTTCAACTCCGGCGATCAGTACACCGACATGTCCGGGACTTCGATGGCAACACCCGGTGCGGCTGGCGTGGCAGCATTGATGCTCCAAGCCAACCCAGACCTCAGCCCGTTCGACTTGCGCAACATCATGCAGGAAACGGCAACTTACCGCCGATGTGAATACATGCTTGCCAACGAACCGTGCGCCGAGGATTTAATTCCAAAGAACCGCCAAAACAACGTCTATGGTCACGGTGAAGTGCGTGCTCTGGATGCCGTTATGGAAGCAGCACAACAGGATTACGAATTTGACAACACCATTCAAATCACCATTGAAACCCAAACCGGCATGGACAGCCGAATCCATATGTCTCCTGAAGGTGAAGTCGCCTTCTCAGTCACAGAAGGTATTGAAACAATTCAATGGCGAAGCAACCATCTGCGCGATGATTGGTCAAACGTTCACACCTTTGACTACGGGACAGAAGGTACGCTCACTGCAATCGACATCATCCACCAGTTGGAACACCTTCCGGGTACCACCCTTGAGGGCAACCACACCATTTCTCTTCGTGGCATCAAAGCAAACGACACAGGTGGCCACGCATCAACGCCGCTGGTCACCATCGACATCATGCTAATGGACACCGCCAATGCCTTTGCGGCGACAGGCGAAACCTCGAGTGGACTTTCAACGACCACCTTGGCCGTGGCTTTGCTTGGCTTCGTTGTGGTGTTTTTCGTCGTCCTGTTGCTCACTGGAGTGATCAGCGACAAAGAAGAAGGATCCCTCGCCGGTGTCGACTTCAAGACCCTTCGTACAGAAGGCGAAGCAACTGAAGCCGAAATCGATTCAGATGTCTTGGTTGGCGACAGTGACAGTGCTTGAGGCTTAATTTAAGCCTTCTTTCTCTCCTCCGCCGGAGATGATGATAAAAGCAAACATGGTTTCATCTGTTCATGCGATGGCTAAAAGATCCCGTGGATGCGCATCATCCTCGTGTCAATCGGTCCTATCGCCTTGCTCGGCGAGTTTTCCGCTCCCTTGTCTCAGTCTGGTTCCGCGAAATCAACATTGTCGATGATGAGAACATTCCTCCAAAAGGCGGAGTGATGTTCATCTCATGGCATCCGAGTGGTTTGGTCGATCCTATGCTGTTGAACGCATCGTTGCCTGGAAGGGTTTCGATGATCGCAAAACATACCCTGTTCAAAATGCCAATCATGGGACGCCTGCTTCGTGCTGGCGGCGGCGTGCCCGTTGAGCGCGCTCAGGACAGTGCCGACAAGGAAGCAGCAAGCGCCCGAAACGCAGAGATGCTTTCCGATGTTGCTTCCCTTGTGGCCCAAGGTGGGCGATTGATGATTTTCCCAGAAGGGACCACGCACACTGGATCCAACGTCAAGCGTGTGCGCTCAGGCGCTGCACGAATCCTTCTCGCTGCTCGTCGGGAAGCTCAACGCGATGGATTGGCTGAACCGCAAATGATCCCAATTGGGTTGCATTATTCAAATTCCCAACGCTTCCGAGAGCGTGCAGCCGTGGTCATTGAACGGTCCATGGTGTTCCCGCCAATTCCAGAAGTAATCGACGATGAAGTGCGCCAAGACCGAGAAGACCGAGCCTGGGTGAAAGGTGCGACCGAAGACATCAGCACTGAACTGCAACGAGCAAGCCTCTCAAAGACAACATGGCGCGAACGCACCCTGATCTGGAAAGGTCGAAGTTTGGCCTATGCTGAGCGGGCGCGACAAACCACTGGTAAATTGAAGAAACCAAGTTACGCCCATGCTGTGCTCGGTGCCCGCCGCGTGCGCGCAGGATGGGAATACATGGCTCAGAACAACCCCGAGATCACCACCTCGATTGTTGAAGAAGCCGAAGCCCACTTTGAAGCGCTCGACCATCGGGACATCACTCCCTTTGATGTCGACTCCCGTCCAGAAAGGCTGTCCTACTCTGGCTTCGTGAAGTCGTTCCTTCTGTGGGCTTGGGCCGGTGTATGGATGTTCGGATTGATCACATGGGGTGCCATGATTGGCAACCTTGTGCCGTACCGAGCAAATGCCTTGATCGTCGGCCATATGAAAGCGAAAGGTGCAGATGGGTCAATCCTCAGCACCATCAAGTTGCTTTCCGCCATGGTCTGTTTCCCGCTTTGGTGGTTGGCTGCTTCGCTGGGTGCGACGTGGTTGCTGCTCAGTGATGCGAGCCCGGTGAATGAATTGCTGCAGATGCACTGGCTCTTGGAGAACTTAACCCGTCTTCCGTTTTATTTGGTGTTCTGCGTGTTCTTCCTCTGGTGGCCGACTTCAGCCAAAGCCCATCTTCGGCTCTATGCCAAGGTGGTGGTGAATTACCGGGCCCTCAAGCGATGGCGAGCATGGCGCGATGAAGAAGTCAATTGGGATGGACTGGTCCTTCGGCAACGCAATTTGGCAAGCCGCCTTGTTAGCGTCGGTGAAGGTTTAATCCTTCCAGGGGATGAAGATTGGATCGACCCTCCTGCTGGTGAAGACGATGTCATGTCGGTACGCCAACGACCAAGCACTGATGCATGAGTGAAAATTATCGTACCTTAGGTTGATATGCACCGCCCCCTACCTCGCCGTAGGCGACAACCATGGTAGGCACTGAACACGTTGAGATGATCCCCGTCGCGAAGAAGGAAATTTGGTCTGCAGAGGTCAACGGAAGGCCTGTTGAAGTCCTCGCACCTTCAAATGCTATCTTACTTGATGTTCTGCGCGACAAAGTAGGGACGCTCGGCGTGAAGCGTGGTTGCGATCTCGGCACATGCGGTTGCTGTAGCGTCTTGATTGATGGAACGCCTCGTTTGTCTTGCCTCTGTTTGGCAGGTCAAGTTGAAGGCTCTTCGATCATCACCGTTGAAGGCCTATCCGAAGGTGCACATCTTGCTCCGATCCAATCCTGCTTTGCCGAATACGGCGGTTCCCAATGTGGCTTTTGCACACCAGGTTTCCTTGTCACGGCACAAGCCTTGCTCAATGAGAACAACAACCCAAGCGACAAGGAAGTTGCCAATGCCATCGAAGGGAACCTCTGCAGGTGCACAGGCTACCAGCAAATCGTCGAGTCCATCCAAGCTGCTGCAGCGATTCACCGCGGTGAAGTCGAACCCGCAGCCCCTGCAAGCGACCCACATCCCGATCCTCATCCAACAGGGCCTGAAGAGCCGCAAATGCCGCCGGGCCACGCAAGGTGATTATTATGTCTGGAGGATACCGTCAACAGCCAGGTTCGCCTGGAAAAGTCACTCGTAAGGATGGCAAACGCGTCGCAGGAAAGCAAGCCTTCCCGCCTCCCGGTTCTGGTGGTTCAAAACCAACAATGGCTCCACGTGACCTTGATTTCATCCCCGAATTGGTGGGTGGTCGGGAAGCGCAGCCCGCAGGTGCCCACGTGCACGACCGTGCACGAACCGGTACATCGGTTGGGAAACCCACGGCATTGGTTGATTCCAACGCCAAAGTCACAGGTCAGGCTTGGTACGGTGACGATGTTCGCCTTGCCAATGAAGTGATTGGGAAAATTCTCCGTTCACCGCATCACTACGCCAGAATCAAGTCGATTGATACCTCGAAGGTCGAGGCTTTGCCAGGTGTTCTTGCCGTGGCAACTGGTGCTGATTCGCCTCACCAATTCGGTGTGCTCCCAGTCACCAAAGATGAACACGCCATGGCGGTGGATAAAGTCCGTCACGTCGGCGATCTCGTGGCTTCTGTCGCGGCAGTTGACGAAGCAACGGCCATGGCAGCTCTCAACCTGTTCGAAGTTGAATACGAAGTTCTTGAGCCTGTTTTCGATCCTAAAAAGGGCCTCGAAGATGTGGATGAACCAATCCACTGGCGAGGCAAGTACCACTTGGCTCGAACCAACGTCCAAAAGCGAGTCTTCCAAGAATTTGGAGACCGTTCTCTGGTCCAAAAACCCCTTGCCTCTTCACACGGCAAGTGGAAAATGGCAGGCGTCCACCACGGATTCACAGAGCCTCACGCTGTGGTTGCCCATTGGGGTCCGAACGGACGATTGCAACTCTACACACCTCAACAAGTGCCACACTACACTCATCGGGCGTTGGCAACGGTTTTGGATGTACCAATGCACCAAATCAACGTCATTCGGACCTTTGTTGGCGGTGGTTTTGGCGGAAAGTCCGACCCATTCCCTCACGAGATGTGTGCAGCAATTCTTTCTCGAAAAGCAGGACGTCCTGTCCGCATCACCTTCGACCGAGAAGAAGTCTACTGGATCAACCGTGGACGTCACCCGAGTCACATTGAAGTCAAGATGACGGCAGATGATGACGCTCGTATTTCTGGTTTCGATATCGATGCTCTGATCGATGGTGGCGGTTTTGCTTCCTTTGGTCACGTTACATCCTACTACAACGGTGTCCTTGCAACAGCACCTTACGAACTCGGTTCTTTCCATTACACGGGCGCTCGGGTTTGGACCAACAAACCAGCCTCTGGCGCTATGCGTGGCCACGGGGCTGTGAACACACGGTGTGCTGTTGAAGTTGGCCTCGATGAGATGGCTGATCAGATGAAGGTCGATCCGATGGATCTCCGTTTGGCCAACCTCCTGCCACCTCACAGTCGAACAATCAGTGGTTTCAGAATCACTTCCAATGGTATGCGTGAAGCACTTGAAAAAGTACGAGAAGGCTCCCAGTGGGACACCAAGTTCCGACAAATGCCGCTCGGAAAAGGCATCGGAATTGGCTGTGGTTTCTTCATCTCCGGCTCTGGACTGCCGATTCATTGGGATCCAAACCGCTTCCCACACGCAACGGTGCACATTCAGGTCGACATGGACGGTGGCGTCACGGTTCACACCGGTGCAGCCGACATCGGTCAAGGTTCGACAACAGCCATTGCTCAAGTGGTCTCCGAAGTCCTAGCGCTTCCGCTTGAAATGATTCACGTGAAGTGCCATGAGAGCGACACTTCACCGGTTGATCTTGGATCGTATTCCAGCAGAGTGACGTTCATGAATGCGAACGCTGCCATTCGAGCAGCGCTTGAAATTCGTGAGCAATTGCTCAAAGCAGCATGGGAGATTCTTGGTTACCACCCGAACAACCTGGTCCTCAATGATCGCCGGATTTATTACAAACACGACCCGGCCATTGGGACGTCTTACCTCAAGGCTTTGCACAAGGCACAGGAGGACAAAGGAGCCCTCATTGCGAGCGGTGCCTACCGTTCGCCTCCAATGGGTGGCGTTCACAAGGGTGCGGCTGCAGGACTTGCTCCGGCCTATTCCTTCTCAGCTTACGTTGCAGAAGTGGATGTGGATGTCGAGACTGGAATGATCAAATGCACCAAGGTATGGGCTGCCCACGACTGTGGTAAGGCCCTCAACCCATTAGCGGTCAAGGGCCAAATCATCGGTTCGTGCCATATGGGTCTTGGACAAGTGCTGTCTGAGAAAATGGTCTATGGTCGAACCGGACATTTGCAGAATCCGAACTTGCTTGATTACAAGATTCCCTCTGTCCATGAAATGCCTCATGTCGAACCAATCATCGTTGAATCGTGCGACCCCGAGGGTCCATTTGGTGCGAAAGAGGCTGGCGAAGGGCCACTTCTACCCATTCTTCCAGCTGTTGTTAACGCCGTCTACGATGCGATTGGCATCCGTCTTCGTGACTTGCCATTGACGCCCGATGTGGTGTTCAAAGGCATCGAAAAAGGCATGAAAGCAGCAGGCGTTGACGACCCACTCGATCTCGCTCCACCACGCGTCGAGCATGGAGAACTGCAACCCTTGCTCGTCAAACGCGCTGCTGAACACAAGATTCGTGATCAAGCTCGCCAACGCAGTGAAGACACCAGTCCTTACGTCAACGGCGTTTTGTTTGGTTTCGATCCGAACATTCCACTCGAAGATCAAGTCGAAGGTTGGCGAATGGCAACCGAGCCAGACCCGGAACAACTTGCTGCACTGGGTCTTGCAGGAAAGGCATGGCTCAAAAAGGAACAACGACACATGGGCGGTGATGAATGATGCTAATGCCACCATTCACCCTTCACCACCCGACATCGGTCGATGCAGCATGTGAATTGGCTGCTCAATTGATGGCTTCTGGAGAATCCTTTGACTGGGTCGCAGGCGGAACCGACCTGTTGCCAAACTACAAGTGGCACATCAACACCAAGCCTCACGTGATTTCACTTGCTCGAATCGAGGGGACATCGACCATTTCGGCCAGCGAATTAGGCTGCATGACTCGGCTGGCTGACTTGACTGAAGCAAACGGAGTGCACCCCGTGATCGTACAAGCCGCTTCCAAAGTGGCCTCTTCATTGATTCGAACCAATGCCACACTGGGAGGCAACCTGTGCCTTGACACACGATGCTTCTGGTACAACCAAGGTGAAGATTGGCGCCGTTCAATCGATTGGTGCCACAAAGCAGACTGTGGTTCTGGAGCAGATTGTCGAGTGATTCCAAATCAAAACACCCTTTGTGTGGCGACCTACCAAGGCGATATTGCCCCGACGTTGATGGTGCTCGGAGCCAGTGTACATTTGATTGGGCCAAACGGCGCTCGCACCCTGCCGATTCAGTCGTTCTACCAACTTGACGGGATGAAAAAGAACGTTCTCGAAGAAGGAGAATTCCTCCTCAAGGTGACCCTCCCAGAGGAGGCCGCTCTTCGGACAGGTTCCTATCAGAAACTCCGTGTTCGAGATTCATGGGATTTCCCTGAAGCGGGCGTTGCAGCATCATGGATTGAAGGCGACCCTTCGACCCTCGTTTTGGCCACAACGGCGCTTGAATCAATTCCACGCTGCCACCCTGAAGAAGTCGCAGCCGTTCTGGCTGATGGCTGGGACGGAGCTGCGTCGATCAAAGCCTTGTCCAACAGCCTTCAAAAGAGCGTCAAACCAGTGAATAACACAGCGCTCCCTCCACGGTACCGCCGGTCGATGGTCCGTGTCCTGACAAAGCGAGCAGTGCAAGGAATGGTGAAGTGATTTGATGAACAAACGCGTGACCCTCTTTTTCGCCTTTACAGTCCTGCTGACCCTTGGGTTGAGTCTCCCGCCTTCGGTGATGGCGCAAGATCAATTTGAAGCACCGAGTTGGACCCTTGGTTGGTCCACTGATATGGACGATGGGTTTACTGTCACCATGGAAGACGATTGGGACATCGAAGGCGAAATTGTTGCTTATGTTGAGAACACCAGGATGAGCCAAGTCCAATTGGAATTGACCTATGAAATCACCACATGGGTGCCGTTCACGTTTGATGGCCCCGAGTCGATCACGGTTGGCGCAGGTGAAAACAAGAGTTTCACCATCAACATAGCCACTGATTCCAACGTCGATGCCCGCGAATACAATCCAGACAACACCTCGACATTGACCATCGCAGCCAATGAGAATGTAGGGGACACCTCGACAGGAGATCAAGAGATTGAGGGTTCCATCCATGTTCCTAAAATATTCAATTTGCGCCCAGAAATCACCCCTTCTAGCGATGAACTTCATGCAGGTTCGACGGTCGAAATTTCGATTCAAATGATCAACCTTGGGAACGCCAACGATGCCGTCAAGGAAGCATCAGCACAAGTTCGCAGTTGCCCGCACCTTACCGTTGATGGGCTTGAAGCACTGGCCAACACTTTGGTCGATCCAACCGGTGCACGCAACGGCAGGGATGCCTTCGCTACCCTGACCTTGGTCGCCTCTGAGAGTCAACCGCGTAGGTCCTGTGAAGTTACTATTTCTCTGATTTCAGAAGGCGATGATGTTGGACGAAGCACCACTTTTGATGTCGAAGTGTTCGCTTATGTCAACGACGACGATTCCTCTTTTGGCGGCAATGATGAGGTGGATGACAATGCTGATTCGGGATTGAACGTTGAATCGAACACCCTGCCCGGCTTCCTTGCCTTGGATGCTGTCCTCATCTTCGCTGCTGTCGGCGTAATCTGCCGGAAAAGGTCGACTCTTTGAACAAAAGGCTGTTTTCTTACACTTGTGTGTTGAAAAAGTTCGTATTTTTGTGCATAGGGGGTATATCAACCTCTTGGCGTTTCTATTTTCGTCGGAGCACTCATGGAGAACCATTATGAGTGGAGCGAAGTTCCGACAGATGTCTTACGAGCAGTTGTTACGCGAGATGCATAAAAGGAGGGAGAGAAATAGCAGAAACAGAAGCAAAAAAACTCTCCATTGAATCCTGGCTCAAAATTGGGTTAATGACCTCCTTGGTCCTCTCCGTCGCTTTGATCGGATTGGTCAGTTTAGACAAACAAACAGTTCTTTCACCTTACGCAACGGCCGATGACGCATATTCCAGCCAACAACTTACTTCGATGCGCGACGATTTTTCAGATGCTGACTTTTCGATTGCCAACACCATGTCCACTCCTATGCTCGTCAACGATTGGCAAGACCCTCATCGAACCATGCTTGTTATCGCTGGGCCGGAGAAGCCCTTTGATGCTGCTGAAGCCTCTGCTATGTACGACTTCGTCACCAAGAAAGGCGGAAAAGTGATCCTCGCTGCAAATTCAACCAATGCGCAACTCGTTGCGGATCAATTCGGCGTCAAGTACTTCGGCGACATGGTCCTTGATGATCAGCGCTATTACGAGATGACCAACAACCTCGATGAAAACCAACCAGGAGACTACCGTCGCCTTTGGGCTGCAGCAAGCCTTCGTGCCAACGTCACCGAAATGGGCGATGAGCGTTTGATCCCCTGCGCTCAGGGCAGCCTTGACATCGGTGTCTACGATAACTGCCGACTGCCTGTTCTCTTCCACCGCCCGACCGCCATTCAGGTGCTCGACGATCAAAGCGATACCAACCGTGAGGTCAATGTCCTCGCTGCAGCCTCAACATCGGCTGTCATTGTAACAGATGCCAACAACATGGACATCAACAGCGACAAGAACCCAACATTGGGTGAAGGAAAGACTGGCCTCATTGTTCGAATCGATTACCCCGGAATCGAGGTCTTGGACGAGACTCTGGACAACGATCAAGGTGAAGTTACTGTGACCGGTTCAATCGTCTTTGTCTCCGATCACTCGGTGCTCGCAAACCACCTATGGGACCAAGACATCGCAGAAGAACTCGGTTACCAACAATGCACCTCTCCTTACTATGTTGAAAACGGCCACAACTGCTGGAACTCCGATTCCAACGGACTTTCCGATGCACAAGGGGACACCAGCTGGAACGGCAATGGGCAGTATTTCGAAGCCCTCATGCAGGACATGATGGAAAAAGACAACGAAGACATCTCCACATCCGTGACCCGGTTTAATTCCAACTTCTACATCGTCTTCGATGAAAGCCGTCACGTGTCAAGCGCTCTCTCCTCTCCGTTCACTGAAGCCATGGGCGCCATCGTCTTGCTGACCAGCGACGCGGTCCTGAAGTGGCTGATCATCCTCAACTTGTTTGCGTTGTTGGCCATCGCCATCATGGTCGTTCCAGAAAAGGAAAACTGGCGCCACGTTTTCGATCTTACTCGATTTAGAGAGCGACCTAAGAAGGTCGATGCCGCTCAATACCAAATGCGTACACGGGAAGCACTTCTTTCCAAAGTACGGCAATTTAACGATCTCACGCGTGACGAGTTCATGCGCAAATCCCCTGCGGAAATCATGCAAATGGTGCGTGACCCGCGATTGGTTGAACTGATCAGTTCCAACCGCATCTACTCCAGCGAAGAATTGCGAGAGGTAATCCCGCACATCCGACGTTGGGGTAATTGAAACTTGGAGGACAATAGACATGCAACCCCCTGCCCCCCCCGCAGCCCCGCCCGCGCCAGCGCCGCCAGCGCCAATGGCTCCAGCCGCCCCCGCAGCACCTGTTGCGCCAGCACCACCAATGCCGGCCGCACCAGCACCAGCAGCACCAGCAGCTCAAGCCCTAGCACCAGCAGCACCGGCCGCTCCGGCCCAGCCGAAGCACCAAGCCAGCCCCGAGGTCAAAGCCCGCTTGACCCACGTCGGTGCAATCTCACGTGCGATTGCAGCCGAAGTGGCGAAAGTGATTATCGGTAAGCCACACGTCATCGACAATGTGTTGATCAACATCTTGTCGAACGGTAACCTTCTGTTCGAAGATTACCCTGGACTGGCTAAGACCTTGATGACCAACACCTTCGCTGATGCGTTGGGCTGTGATTTCAAGCGTGTACAATTTACGCCTGACTTGCTCCCTGCTGACATCACAGGTACCAACATTTACGACGCAAAGAAGGGTGAATTCACCTTCAAGCCAGGACCTCTGTTCTGCAACCTTCTCCTTGCTGACGAAATTAACCGTGCTCCTCCCAAGACCCAAGCTGCTTTGCTTGAGGCTATGCAAGAGAAGCAGGTGACCATTGGTACGGTGACTCACAAACTCCCAGCACCGTTCATTGTTATGGCCACACAGAACCCGGTCGAGCAAGAAGGTACCTACCCGCTTCCTGAAGCACAACTTGACCGTTTCATGTTCAAGATGTCCGTGGGCTACCCAGACCGTGCAGACGAAGACGAAATCCTCCGCCGACGTATTGCTCGTGGTAAGGACGCAGTCGATGTCGATGTCATCACTGACCCACAGCGGGTCATTGCCATGCAACAAGCCTGTGAAGACGTTTACGTCGACCCTGCTCTGCGCATGTACATGGTTGAAATCGTGTCCCGAACCCGTGAAGATCCTCGTGTTCTCGTCGGTGCTTCGCCCCGTGGTTCCCAAGCTTTGCTCAAGACCTCTCGTGCTGCTGCAGCTCTTCGTGGTCGTGACTTCGTCACACCTGATGACATCAAGGCCGTCTCAGAACTTGCTATCGCACACCGAATTATCCTCAAGCCCGAACATCAAATCAAGGGACTTGAACCTGGTGAAGTGATTCAAGCTATTCTACGAGAAGTCCCTGTACCAACTGTTTGAGTTGACAAACGTTACTGATTGAATTGAGGTGATGATTGATGTGGAGCCGTAAATCTGCTATGCTAGGAAGCTTGGCTGTAGCCATGTATTTGCTTGGGTTAACCTTGCGAAATTCCCAGCTTGTAACGATCGCAGTGGTCATCTTCGTGTTCCTGACTTGGGCTGCCTTGTTTGGCGGCCACGCTGACGTCGCATCAAGCGGCCGACGTGCAGAGGAATGGTTGGGTGAAGAGGGCGTTGCGCTCGGCAGTGTTACTGCTATGCGAAAGCTCTCCAGTGCCCGTATTTTCGAAGACGGCGAACTCAATGTTACGTTAAAGATGCAGAACCATTCATCGCTCGCCAAGATTTTGGAAGTTCGAGACCGTGTTCCTGAAGTAATGCGCATCAAAGATGGTGCCAATTACGTCCTCATGGAACTTGGTCCTCGACGTGAAACAAAAATCGAATACTCCGTCGAATGCCCTCTAAGAGGCTTCTACAGTCTAGGTCCTGTGGCTGTCAGGATCCAAGACCCCTTCGGACTGTTTCACAAGGAAAAAGAATTGCATGTCTACAATGACTTCCTTGTGTTCCCGAAAATGGAAGACCTCAAAGAAACGTTCGTCAAATCCCGTGTTCCTAAGATTTTCACCGGTGCTGTCAACATCCGCCAACCTGGTCCTGGTTCCGAGTTTTACTCGTTGCGAGAGTACTTCGAAGGCGATTCGTTCCGAGCCATCAACTGGTCGGCTTATGCCCGATCTGGAAAACTCATGGTCAACGAACGGGAACGTGACGCTGTATCGGACATCATCATCATTGTTGATTCCCGGTCTGTCGCTGAAACAGGTCCAGTCTCCAGAAATGCTCTGGTGTACTCGACCCGAGCCGCTGCTTCACTTGCCAAGTACTTCCTTAGCCGCCGTGACAGCGTCGGCGTCATCGTCTATGGCGATGAGGTTGTCAGCGTCGACCGAGACACTGGTAAGAAGCAACTGTACGTGATCTTGACCAAACTCTCAGGGGCTGTTGCTCGAGGCAACATTCCACTGCAAGTTGTCGTCAACCGTATTTTGCCGCACATCAACAAAGGAAGCCCAATCATCTTCCTTTCCAATCTTGAAGACGATCCAACCATCGTCAGCGCCCTGCGTGACTTCCGAGCTCGTGATTTCGACGTAACCGTGCTCACCCCGTCCTCTCTTGAGTTCGAATTTGATGCTCGTCGTATCGACCGAACTGGATACGAGGTCATGAAGACCGAGCGCGACGTACTCATCAGTGAGTTGCGTGGTCTCGGCGTCAACATCATGGATTGGGAGCCTGACATGCTTCTGTCAACCGCTCTTGCTGGAGCACGAGGATTCTGAGGTGAACAAGATGACTGTAAGCAAACCATCCAGTGATACCGCCCATCTTTACGATGGAAAGACCGTCCGATCATCCGCTCCTTCTCGAAAGAAGGCAGCGGGGCAAATCGGTTCAGGCAGTGAGATCCCTAAGGATGCAATACCAACCGTTGAAATCCCAACATTCATCGAAAGTTTGCTTGGTGGTCCCTTGGTCCCTAAGAACAAATTCCTGCCACCCGCCAAGTATGTGCAAACCCTCCAACTCTGCGTTTACGGAGTGCTGGTCGCTCTGGCTATGCTGACCTACATGATATCCCCTCCAGAAGGCACCGTGTGGTACATGCTCACGGGCAGCCTCGGCATTGCAACGATCTTCCAACTCGCGTTGATTGTTGCAGCAACAGTCACTGGCTTCTGGGGCACCTTCCAGCGCGATGGAAGGTTCAGTTTGGTGAGCAACATGATGTTCATTCTTGCCATTCTTCGATTTGCTTCTTCGAA
>Ga0308019_10000417_pt1 | contig 26609 bp, 23 predicted proteins | sample Neamet284_FD_203135 | JGI IMG/M metagenome (GOLD analysis project Ga0308019, IMG submission 203135) | Marine microbial communities from water near the shore, Antarctic Ocean - #284 | ecosystem: Environmental > Aquatic > Marine > Unclassified | place: Southern Ocean | collected 2014-10-01
CCAATTGAAGTAGTACTCCATTCTCCTACCCCGTCAATTGTAAGTATTGCTGCCTCATTAAATGGTGATGTGTAAAATGCGTGTGCTGCATGTGATAGGTGATGTTCTGGAAATATTATTTCCCCCTTGAACCCCTTTAGTGATTTTTTAATATCACTTTTAATCCATAATCTTTTATGAACCCATTTTGGAATTACATCTAAAAAACTGTACAATCCACGTGGAGCAACTGCAATGTAATTATCTAACAATCTTTCAAATTTTAAAATAGGTTTATCATAAAATGCAACTGAATCAATTTGGTCAGCTGTAATTTTTGCCTCATCCAGACACCATTGTATGGCTTTGTGTGGAAAATCGTCATCAAATTTTTTTCTTGAGAATCGTTCTTCTTCAACTGCTGCAATTACATGTCCATCTTTAAGCAGAGCTGCTGCTGAATCATGATAATAGCATGATATTCCTAAATTATACATCAGTACTGTTTCCTAATCCTAGCATGTTTTGTTTCTTCCACATCTAACCAGTAAGAATTATTTTGTTTTTTTAATCGTAGTAAATCAATTCGTAATAATTTAAACAATACTCCATAAATTGAAATTACAGTACAAAATAAAATCCCTAAAAATATTTTTGTATTAATTATTGCAAAAATATCTAATCCTTTTGATATTTTTTTTGTAAAAATTTGGGTAACACTAAAAATAATTCCAATAAATAGTAATAATAATTCAACTGAAAATATGCCTGTGGAAGATGTTATTATAAAAAACCAAAAAGTTAAACCCGCACTTACAGCTAAGGATTTGAATCGAGGAGAACTAGTTTGCATTTTAAATTGGATAAATGAACGCCACTAATCCTGACTGAGATAAAGCAGTTACTCCAATTAGTCCAATTAATAAAATAATTATTGGAAACATGTGAAATTTTCTTCTATTGATTAATAGTTCAAAAATTTCTTTAATTGTAGATATTCGTAACAAATTCAGTTTATCTAAATAATGTGTATATTTATTGTTATAATGTTTTATTGTATTAAACATGTTAAAAATTATCCTAGTTTTTTAGAATTTGTATATTTTAGAAAAAATATAAAATATAATTCAAACCTCTAGTTTTATCTTATTTATTTTGTTAATTCTGATTCATCATCAAAAACAGAGAAAAGTTAATTCTACTAGAAAAGTTTCTACAAAACAATTAGAAAAAATGAATATTCTATGTAAAAAATATTTTTAGAATACCCATAAGATTAAAAACAAATCATAGTCAAGGTAAATTGAAATATGAAAACTGTAATTCTTGCAGGTGGTCTAGGCACAAGATTAAGTGAAGAAACTGCATTAAAACCTAAACCTATGGTCGAAATAGGCGAAATGCCTATTCTTTGGCATATTATGAAAATTTATTCTTCATATGGATTTAACGACTTTGTAATTTGCTGTGGATATAAGGGAGCTGTAATAAAAAAATTCTTTGCTGATTATTCTTTAGATAAATCTGACATTACTTTTGATCTTTCTAATGGCAATGTCGATATACATCAAAAAACAGGTGAACCTTGGAAAGTTACATTAGTTGATACTGGATTAGATACAATGACTGGTGGTCGGTTAAAAAAAGTTGAAAAATACTTGGATGGTGATTCTTTCTTTTTTACATATGGCGATACACTAACTAATGTTAACATTTCTTCTTTACTTGATTATCATAAACAACAAAAAAAATTAGCCACAGTTACCGCTGTTCAACCTGTGGGACGATTTGGAAAATTTGATATTCGTGAAGGAGTAATTAAGAATTTTCAAGAAAAATCTTCTGGAGATGGAAATTGGGTTAACGGAGGATTTTTTGTTTTAGAACCTGATGTGATTGATTATATAGAAAATGATAATACAAGTTGGGAAGGGGAGCCATTAGAAAAGTTAAGTAAAGAACAAAATATTTCTGCGTTTAAACATACTGGATTTTATCAGCCTATGGATACTTTACGTGATAAAATTTATTTGAATGAACTTTGGAAATCTGGAAATGCTCCTTGGTATTCTTGGAAATGAAATGTAGATTCTGTAATAATTCTGTTGAAGAAGTTTTTTTAGATCTTGGGATGTCTCCATTAGCTAATTCAAATTTAAAATTATCTGAATTAAATAATGTAGAGTCATTTTATCCACTTTGTGCTTATTTTTGTTCAAAATGTTACTTAGTTCAACTAGATGAGTTTGAATCACCAGAAAATATTTTTTCTAATTATGATTATTATTCTTCTTTTTCAGATACTTGGAATAAACATATTGAATCGTTTGTAAATTCCGTAATATCTAGATTTAACATTTCTCAAGAAAATCAAATTATTGAAATTGCTAGTAATGATGGATATCTGTTAAAGCATTTTAAAAAGAAAAATTTTCCTGTTTTAGGCATAGAACCTGCTACAAATATCGCAAATGATGCTGAATCAAATGGAATTACAACCTTAAACAAATTTTTTGGAATTCAAACAGCTAGAGAATTATCTTCTTCTGGAAAAAAAGCAAATATTTTGATTGCTTTTAATGTATTGCCCCATGTTCCAAATCTTAATGACTTTGTTGAAGGTTTGAAAATTTTACTTGATTCAAAAGGCCTTTTGATAATACAATTTTCAGCATATTTGATGAATCTAATTGAAAAAAATGAGTTTGATATGATTTATCATGAACATTTTTCATATTTTTCTCTACATACTTTACAAAAAGTTTTTTCTTCATTTGGTTTATGTATTTTTGATGTTGAGGAAGTTTCTGTTCATGGTGGTTCATTAAGATTATTTATCAAACATCAAGATAATTCTGATTTTAAACTTACATCCAATATTGAGAAATTACTACTTAGAGAAAAACAATTTGGGCTTACTGACACATCACTTTACAACAAATTTCCTGATAAAATATCTATTGTTAAACAAAATATTTGGAAGTTTTTTATTTCTGCAAAACAAGAAAATAAAAAAATTGTTTGTTATGGTGCACCCGCTAAAGGAAATACATTACTTAATTTTTGTGGAATTGGAAAAGATTTGATAGAATACACTGTTGATAAAAATCCTCATAAACAAAATTTATTTTTACCTGGAACTCATATTCCAATTTATTCACCCGAAAAAATTCGTTTAACGAAGCCTGATTACGTATTAATTTTACCTTGGAATTTAAAAGATGAAATTATGGAGCAAATAAACTTTATTCGTGAATGGAATGGAAAGTTTGTTGTTTTAATTCCAAAAGTTGAAATTATTGATTAGTTTTACAAAATTCTATTATTTATCAAATAATCTTTAGCAACTATTTCATCAGATAGTAGTTTTTTGTACCATTCAACAGTTCTTGTTTTTATTGTATCCGTTAATCTTCCTGATGACAATTCTCCATACATTTCTTCTACTCCCTCCTTTACTGTATATTCTGTAGAATATCCTATCGCTTCTTTTATTTTTTTAAAAGATGCAAAATATGAACGATGATCATTTGTATCACTTAATTCTATTTCACACTCCATTCCACTATGCTTTACTATTTCTTGAGCTAAACTTCCCATCTCAAAATTTTGATCTTCTGAACCAATATTAAAAATTTCACCGGATATTTTTTCTTTTGGAGCATTTATCACTGCTTGATATGCTCTAGTAACATCTTTGATGTGTACAAATGGTCTCTTGTTTGATTTACCATGAACTGAGATTTTTTTATTTTTAAATAAATCAAGTATCATAACGTTTACTGCGGTATCAAATCTCATTCTTGGAGAATTTCCATAAACACTTGAAAATCGTAATGCTGTAACAGAAAAATTCTCATCGTTCAATAGTAAATTATCTATTTCCGCATTTCTGTTAGCTTTTGAATATGCAGTTAACGGCTTTACTTCTGCATTTTCATTAGCTATGTTATCTTGATGACCGTAGATGCTAGCACTTGATGCTAAAATATATTTTTTAACTCCTTTTTCTTTACTTAGTTTAGCTACTCTTGCTCTGCCCTTATGATTAATTTCATATGTTTTTTCTGGATTTAAATCTCCAGCAGGATCATTTGAAATAGCTGCCAAATCTAATACGATATCTACATCTTCAAGAATTTTTGAGTCAAACCATCTAATGTCAGCTTTAATTAATTCTAATTTGTTCTTGAATTGATTTTGTGAGAGATATTCATCCCCAAAAAAGAATCTGTCTAAACATTTGATATTATGACCGTCTTCAATTAATTGAGGAATAACTACTGATCCTACGTAACCTGCACCACCTGTGATTAGTATGTTCAAAAGTGTTTCATTCCTTTTTTTCTATGCCTTTTCAATATTTGCAAAACAAATTCTTAATTTATAAATTAATTGTATTTATGATGTTATTTAAAAACAGATAATTATGTTATATTTTTTTTATATTCTATGAAAGATAGTTCAAAAATTGGTGGTAATGAAGAATTTGATAAAAGAAATCAAAAATTTGTTAATTCTATGAATAAAAATAAATCTCTTTTAAAAAAATCCAAAGATTGGATTGACAATGTATTTGATTATGAATATGTGTATCATTTTAGATGGTTAGGAATGCCAATAATTCAATTTCCACAAGATATGGTTGCTCTTCAAGAATTAATTTGGAAAATAAAACCTGATTTTATAATTGAATCTGGTATTGCTCGAGGTGGATCTTTAATTTTTCATGCTTCCATTCTTGAGTTGTTAAACCATGGGAAAGTAATTGGCATTGATGTTGATATTAGAGAACATAATAGGAAAGAAATTGAAAAACACCCTCTTTTTAAAAGAATAAAATTAATTGAAGGTTCATCAATAGATGATTCTGTAATTGATAAAATAAAAAAAATTATCAAAGATAAAAAGAAAATAATGGTTTTACTTGATTCCCATCATACAGAACAGCATGTACTTGAGGAATTAAAAAAATATTCTCCATTAGTTAGATCTGGTAGTTATATTGTAGTTTTTGATACTATAATTGAAGATTTAACAAAACACCATTCTACAAATCGTCCTTGGGGCAAGGGCAATAATCCTAGAACTGCTGTATCCAAATTTTTGAAAAACAATAAACGATTTAAAATTGATAAAGATATATCAAATAAATTATTGATAACCTCTTGCCCAGATGGATATTTGAAATGTATAAAAAACTAAATTATTAAAAATTTATAGAATATCTGTGACTCCTAATCCAAAATTAACCATTGGAATGCCTGTGTATAATGGTGAATTATTTATAAAAAAAGCAATAGAATCTATTTTAGCTCAAACTTTTACTGATTTTGAATTAATAATTTCAGATAATTCATCTACTGATTCTACACAAAAAATTTGTCAAGATTTTATTAATAAAGATAATAGAATTCAAATTTATACGCAAAAAAATAATATTGGTATTCATCGAAACTTTAATTTTCTTTTATCTAAGGCAAAGGGTGAATATTTTGCATGGGCTGCTGTTGATGATTATTTAGATAATGATTTCATGGAAAAAAATTTAAAAGTTTTAGAGTCTAATAATTCAATTGTATCTAGTGTTGGAAAAATAATTCCTTATGGTGTTGATTCACTAAATATTGATTCAAAACTTATTGACACTTCTATTTTTCCAAAATTTCTTCAAAACTTTGTCAAACATGGAAGACGTAAAAAAATGGTTGATGTCGGACCTGTATCTGGAAATATTAATTCTAAGATTAGAATGTTCTTTAAAATTACTAAATCTTTAGGACGATGGTATGGTGTACATAGAACTGAACAATTAAAAAAATGTATTATAGAAAAACCATTCATTAATGTAGAAGTTTCTGTTTTTCTCAATCTTTTAAGATTAGGAGATTTTCATGAGGAGTCTTCAACTAGTTTATATGAATTTGATCAAGGTATTTCATCTCGTGGAATTATTAATATGGCAAAATATTCTGGACATAATTTATTTGAAATACTTTTTCCATTTTATCCATTTACTAGATGGGTAATTCAAAATTTTGGAATTATGACTTATTTTAGAAATTTTGACATTTTATTTAAAATGAATCTTGGGGGAGAATTTGCTTTAGCCGTTGATATTTTTCTTAAATTTTATAACAAAATTAAGCACCATTCCTAATTATCTATAATTTAATTTATCTAAAATCTCATTTATTCCATATTTGAGATCATTATTTTTCTTAAATCCTAATTTTTCATTTATTTTATCACAATTCATTGTAAATGAATTTTCATCCTTTTCATTGTAAACAATAAGACTTTTTTCTTTTTTTGCGATATTTACAATCTCTTTTGCAATTTCACCCATAGAATAATTCATATCATTTGAACCCACATTAAAAATTTCTCCTGCAACACCTTCTGATTTAATTACTAAAATTATTGCTTTGATTGCATCTTTGATATGTAAAAATGGCCGCTTACTATTTTTACTTTTTACTTCAATTTTTCCATTAGTGTACAGTTCTTTTATCATACTGTTAATTGATTGATCCCATCTCATCCTCAAAGAATCTCCAAAAATACTTGCTAATCTTAATACTGTCACTCTAAATTTATCGCTATTTAGGGAGATGGCATATTTGTCTAATTCCAAATTTATCTTTGCATATAGTGTTTGAGGATTTGGAATTGTTTTTTCAGTATTTTCATTCATATTCCCAGAATAAACATTACTGCTTGAAATTCTAATATATTGTGATACACCATTTTCTTTAGATATTTTCATAATTTTTTTTCTTGCATTTTTATTAACTTGAATGATTTCTTTCTCTTTTCCATCTAAATTTTTTGTTAGTGCTGCAAGATCAATAACGATATTTATTCCCAAGAATTTTTTTGATTCAATATTTCTAATATCCCCAATTATAATTTCTATTTTTTTGTTTAATTTTAATTTAGATAAAGTTTCTGATGATGAAAATCGATCAAAACATCTAACATAAAATTTACTTTCAATTAACTCTGAAATTAACATAGAGCCAATATAGCCTCCTCCTCCTATAACTAAAATTTTCAATTTTTCCAATATTTTAAATTAATTCTTTTGATATCTTATTTAATTATTTTTTGATAACAATTATCTAGATTGACATATAAGCATCATAATTTTTTATTTTAGTGATATGTCTAATCTCACTTATTTTGCTAGAGTTTTAAAGCATCCTGGGTTTATATTAAATGAAAACTTTCTTCTACATCCTTTTGCTTCATTCTATACCTCCAGAAAAATTTTACAAAACAATATGTCTCTTTTTGATGGAATCCAAAAACTTACTGGTGAATCTTTAGAAAATCTTAAAAAATACTTTAATGAAATCTCAAATAATAAACAACTACTAAATCATCTAGATTCTGAATTTGAGAATTATTATAACTATATTGAAAAATCTAATCTCACTAATTTAAAATTTTCAAAAGAAAACCCTGCTGGAAGATTAAATCGACAATCACAAGGTAATGCTGGATTTTTTTTATATCTTTTAGTAAGATCACTTAAACCAGAAATTTTTGTAGAGACAGGAGTGAGTGCAGGGGAATCATCAAGTTTTATTCTTCAGGCAATGCATGATAATAATTATGGAAAATTGTACTCAGTTGATTTACCCAGGGCTACAGTTGAAAAAGGATTAACCACGATTATTCCTGAAGATAAGTCTTCAGGGTGGTTAATTCCAGAAGACTTGAAAGATAGATGGGAATTACATTTAGGTAAATCTGAAGAAATTTTACCAAAATTATTTTCTGATTTAAAAAAAATTGATGTATTTTTTCATGACAGTCTTCATACGTATGATCATATGATGTTCGAATATCGTACTTGCTGGAATTATCTTAAAGAAAATGGTGTTTTATTCTCTGATGACATTGTCGTAATGAATGGTAAGGGCCATTCTCCATTAGTGGATTTTGCTGACTTGAAGGAAAAAGAAATTGTTGTATACAATGTATTGGGTGGATTACAAAAATAATTATAATTTCAAATGGCAAAAAATAATAATTTTTTACTGGTTTTTTATATTCTATTAGGTCTAGGTGTTATTTTTGGATTATACACTATTGATTCCTCATTAGAAAAACCTAGTGGACCATTAAATCTTGCACCAGTACCTGTTTCAAATACCACAATTACCGAAGTTGTTGATATTGAAACTGAATTTTTTTTCACAATTTTATCTGATGTAGAAAATTATCCACGTGTACTCCCAAATAATATTCTGTCTGTTAATATGATTGAAGAAACTAATTCTTCACTGATTTATGAAATCACTCTTATGGAAAAAGGAGTTAAAACAACTCTTTTGATAGAACAAGAATCTTTTCCATACGAGAAACAAATTTTGACTGTTATTGAAGGTGATGCAAAAAATACAACCATTACTCAAAAATTTCAAAATCAAGGAAATTCTACAAAGCTAATTACTGAAATTGAAATTGAATTATCTGGAGTATTAACCCCTTTTGGATTTATCCCACAATTAAATTTTAATAATGCTATGGATACTATACTTTCAAATTTTATTGAATATTCTACTGAAAAAACTCAAAATGAAAAAATTGTAGATGATATTTATCGTGATATTTTAAAACGTTCTGTAGATAAAGAAGGTTTATTTTATTTTACATCTTTATTAGAACAAAATAAAATAACTCCAGATGAAATAAGAATTACATTATATGATTCTGATGAGTATACTTCTAGATTTCTTTCATCTGATTTAAAAACTATCGAAGAATTATCTGATGAAGTTAAGAATTCAATTGATAAATTTTATGAACTTATTTTGAGGAGAAGCGCAGATTCAGTTGGGATGCAACATTTTGGTTCATTATTAGAATCTAAAAAATTCACAGAATTTGACATAATAAATGAACTACTAAATTCATCTGAATACAATTCATTACCTGATGATCCTAGACGTTCAGATTTGCTTTACAAAGATAGTACTTCTAAGGTTGTGACTCTTTATTATCAATACTCTGGATTAATTGAAGAAGAATATCAAAAAGAATTAACGAAATCTTTAGAAACACAACTAGATGCTAACAGAATAAAATATGATGCCTATTTAGATTTGAATAATCAACCTATACATAATAAATTAATTTATGCACTAGTAATTTTATTAGACTCTAAAACTATTACAATCGATCAAGTTGAAGAAATTTTATCTAATAAGTTTAAGGACTAGTTTTTTTTAATTTATTTTTTACTTTTTTTAATTTCATTAATTACTGCAAAGAATAAATTTCTAATTTTTGAGTCGATTACCATTGTTATTATTAAATAAATCAATACACTTAAGATTACAAAAATTACTATTGGAGGTAAAAATTCAATTAAACTTTCATGATATTCTATATTTTGTTCTAGCATTGTAAAAGTTATTCCAAAAATTATTGCTCCTGTAATTACATATTTTACTATCCTCTTTTTTTCAATTTTTACGTCTATTGTTTTTTTAATTAAAATTGATAATACAACTGTAAGTGGAATCTCTGTGGCTAGAGCTAAAATTGACCATAAAATAACTGATTCTATTTGTGTAGATGATTCATTTGTAAAAATTAATACAAATGAAAGTATTACAACATATGATATAGTTTGAATTAATTGTATAGTTGGTATAACAAATAATTTACTTTTAATATAATCCTTAAATTTTGATTTATTTTTTGTATCCACATCTTCTACTCCAGTTAAAACATGAAAAAATAATCCATTTAGTGTCTGGAAAAATATCCTTATAGTTAAAATAATTACTACTAATGAAGCAATTTGATAAATTGGATTAAGTGCAAATAGTCCAAATTCTGCAAAAATTATGGATAATCCTGCAAGTGGTATCATAAAATATACCTGTATTGTAATCTGATGACCCAGGTAGTTGTTTCTCTTTTCTCCTAAAAGTTTTCCATACACTGCTAAAGAAAATGCACTTGAAATTCCTACTATCCCTGCAACTATTAGTGCTGCAGAGTAATATGCTAAACCTACGACTGAACCTGTAATAACTGAAAAAATTATAATGTCTGATCTAGCAATTAGAGGTGCAATTTTTGGATATAGAGGTAACCACGAAATTTTTAACCATTTTTGCAAAAATTCTTTTTTTATTTTATTTTTTATTTTTTCTTTTGCATACCACAATAAAATTACATCATTAATTAAAAATCCAATAAAAAATGCTATTATGACTCCTGTTATGCCCATTTCAAAATGATATACAAATAATAACACCAAAGGAATTTTTGCTAAATCTGCATAGAAATTTCCATAACTTACTACGTGAGGTTTCCATCCTGAATTAATCGATGTTAATATTTTGTGAAAATACATTACAGGAATTAAAATTATTGCAAAAAATAATACAGTGTAATCAATATTAATTTGTGGACCAATAATTAGAATAATTAAAATGTAAATTCCTATACCCCCAATTGATAATATGCCTCCTCCTAGGAGTGAAGTTTTTCCTGAATCTATTTTTCTTGCAGTTTCTCTTACTGCCCAATAAGAAATAATTGAGTCTAAAATAATCCCATAAAATAATAAACTGCTTATTAATGTCCAAGTACCGAATTCTTCTACAGCTAATATTCTTGTAATTACTATCATAAATAATAATCCTGTAAGTATACGTGTTAATCCCAATGAAAATGAAATTAATCCTGAGTAAGTAGTTCTAATTTCTGACAATCTATTTTATACCACTTACAAAATCTTAATATCTTTAATGTAAAGTTTCTTGGCATTTTGTATTCTTTTCAATATTTTTATTTATAACCTCTAAATTCTTAGTAATTCATTCCACTCTAGCCCTCTCTAATTAATTAATGGTTGACTTATGAGAGTATTATAAATCGGATGTGTATGTTCCAATATTTTTCTAATTATTTTTTTATTTTTAATCTAACAAACCTGCTTCTACTATGATTCTCTTTAATTCATTTTTTGGAATTTTATCTACACAATTCGATGAATATGTGTCTGACATTTCAAGTTTTTTTATGTTGGGATATTTTGCTTTGATTTCACTTATTTTTTTAAACGGACTAAAAATGATGTACTTATCATCATATTCCCATGTGTAACGTAACTCATCTGTATTGATTAAAGTTTCATGCAATTTCTCTCCTGGTCTGATAGAAATTATTTGTTCATCAGTTTTTCCAAGCAGTTCCATTAGTGCATCTTTTAGATCCATTATAGAGTATGCTCTTAATTTTGGAACAAAAACTTCTGAACTTTTTCCTAGAAACGTTGATTCAAGAATAAAATCTAATGCCTCATTCATAGTCAAACTAAATCTTGTCATATTAGGATCAGTGATTGTAATCTTTTGTTTTTCTTTAATTTGTTTTATGAATTTTGGTGCAACAGAACCACTACTACCTAATACATTTCCGTATCTTAGTGATACAAATTTTGTTCCTTCTTCAGAATCCCAATATGGGTTAGCTGTAACAAATAATTTTTCCATTAATAGTTTTGTAGCCCCGTATGTGTTAAGTGGAGAAACTGCCTTATCTGTTCCTACACATGTGGCAATTGAAATATTTTGTTGCATACATGAATCAATAACATTTTGGGACCCTATTACGTTTGTTTTAATTCCTTCAAAAGGATTGTACTCAATTACAGGTACGTGTTTTAGAGCTGCAGCATGAAAAACAATATCTACATTCTCAAATGCCTTATTTAGTCGAAGTAAATCTCTGATATCTCCAATGAAGAATCTTAATCTTTCATCATCAAAACGTGACTCCATTTTGACTTGATTATTTTCATTTCTACTCAAAATTCTAATTGTTTTTACTTCTGTTTGAAGTAATTCTTTTGTTAATGCCTGACCTAGTGAACCTGTACCTCCAGTAATTAATACTACTTTACCCTTTAATTTTTCACTAATTTCTTTTCTCATTATTCATGAAGAATTTTTTTTAAATATATTAAGTCTCGTTCTATGTAAATTTAGATTCTACATATTCACAAATAATATGGTAAATTACTCTGTGTGTTTCTTGAATCTTAGACGTAGAAGAACTTTCTACAATGATTGGAATATCAACGTATTCTTTAATTATCCCTCCGCTGTTGCCTAGTAGAGCTATTGTTTTTGCTCCTTTTTCTTTTGATTTAATGATTCCATTTTTAACATTAATTGAATTTCCACTAGTTGAAATTCCTATAACTACATCCCCTTTTGTGACAAGTGATTCACATTGACGACTAAAAATACAATCAAATGAAAAATCATTTCCAATTGATGTAATAATTGATGTGTCTGTTGTCAATGCAATTGCTGGAAGACTCCTTCGATTTTTTTTAAATTTACTAATTAATTCTGCTGCAATATGTTGTGCATCTGCAGCACTTCCACCGTTTCCAAAAATTATTATCTTGTTGCCTTTTTCTATACAATCAATAATCTCAATTATTGATTTTTCAATTATTTCAGAAAGAGCAGATGCTTTTTTAATTTCTTTTGCACTATCTAAAAATGATTTTTCAATGGATTCTTTCATGTTTATCATGCAAAGATTTCTCTTAGCTTTTTTCTAGCTGGTAATTCTGAATCCCAAATTTTCTTTTTACCATCTCCTAGGATTTTTTCTAGTATTTTTAAATCTCTAGTTAATCTGAATAAACCTTCTGGCCCCAATGATGCAGATTGATCGCTTCCATACATTGCTCTATCTAATGTAATGTGTCTTTCAATTGATGTGGCTCCAAGTAATGTTGCTGTAACTGCAAGTAAATATGATCCTGGTTCATGTCCGCTGTATCCTACTTTACATTTGAATTTTTTCATTAAAACAGGGATTAATTTCAAATTTGCTTCTCCAGGATTCATAGGATATGCACTATGACTATGCATTATCTCAAATGGACATTTAAGTTTCTTGAAAATTTTTACCGCATTTTCTATTTCTTTCATAGTACTCATTCCTGTTGATATGAATGTGTATTTTTTTTCTTCCGCTATTGTTTTTAGAAGTTTTTCATGAACAAGCATAGCTGATGCTACTTTGTTATATTTTGTTTTAAATTTCCTCATTTGTATCTGACTTCCAACATCCCAACATGATACAAACCATGAAATTTTCTTCTTTTTACAATATTTGTCAATTACTGAATAATCTTTCATTGAAAACTCTAATCCTTGTTTTTGTTGCCTTTGTGTAGTTCCCCAAGGACTTTCTCTTGGTTGGTCAAGAGTTTCTTTTGGATACACTTTCTCTATGTCTCTTTTTTGAAATTTTACTGCATTACACCCTGCACTTACTGCAACATCGATTAATTTTTTAGCATTATCTAAACTTCCATTATGATTGATACCTATTTCCGCAATAACGAATGTCATTCACGTAGTTCAAATTTTCTGAATTAATAAGTTTGTCTAGAAAATTTTCTTCTTTTCTGGAAATTTTTCTTTAAGAATAATGTCTGAAATTTCTCTAAATGCTCCTTTCCCCCCTTCTTTTGAACAAATGTAATCCACATGTTTTTTTATCATATCATTAGCGTCATTAGGTACTGCTGAAACACCTACTTTTTTAAGAAGTTCCAAGTCATTTACATCATCTCCAATATATGCCACTTCGTTCTTTAAAACATTAAATTCTTTACAAATTTTTAATAGTTCTTTTTCTTTTACTAATGAATTTGAAATTACTTTAGTAATGTTCATTTCTTTTGCCCATTTTTTTGTTATTTTTGAATTTTCTTTTGTTACAATTATTGTTTTTATTCCATTTCGTAACAGTATGTTAACCCCCATTCCATCTCTCACATGAAATTTTTTTAAAACCTCTCCCTTTTCTGAATAATATCGTCCTCCATCTGTTAGCACCCCATCAACATCTGTTAACATAATTTTAATTTTTTTACATTTATTTTTAATACTTAAATTTATTTTGGATTTCATTTTTTTAAAATTTATAATTAAACAAATTCTCCGGGAGATGTACTTATTTCCATATCTTCTAAAATATTTTCTTTCATAATTCCTGATTCAAATTTTACTTTTCTTTGTAACATATTTCCTAACATTTTAGAAAGTATTTTTCCAATTCCATTTACATCTGAACCATTCTCTTCAATTTTTTCTTTTATCATAATTTTTTGTTTTTCATCTGCAAAAAATTGAATTTCTATTGGATTTTTTAATTTAATAGGATATTCTTTAAAATTTGAACCAATTAATTTTTCAAAATTATATGAAAATTTGTATGTAAATTTCTGTTCATAATCAAAAACATTTGTTTTCCTTAGATAGCTAAACATCTTTAATTCTTCTAAGAATTCTTTACATTTTTGGAATTCTTGAGGTGCTCTTTCTTTTAAAATTGCTAATGCAGCTAAAAATGCAGCGTCATGAATATCTTTTATTAATTCTAATGCTACAATTGCTCTATGTTTGAATAGTACATTTACTCCTAATTCCCCTTTTGCGTATTTCTCTAAAACTTTTTTATCTTTTTTAACAATTTTTCTTACATCCTCTTTATTATCCCATAATTCATGTTTTGTGTCATAGTCGAATGATCGATACAACTCTTTGATTCCATTTGAGTATGATGTTCTATTTTTATGAAGAATTGGTAATAACTCTGAAGGAGAAATATCAAAGTTTTTCAAATATTGATATAATTCCAATAAAATTCTATCCTGATAAAATAAACCAATTGTTAATGCAAATGATCTAGACTCGTAATAATCTTCTATTGGTAATGTTTCTGTGGATACACATATTTCTTCGATTTCTGCTGAAAGAATTTCTTTATCTCCAAAATGATATATTCCAAAACATCTTGGAAGTACTCTGAATTTTGTTTGCATGTTCCATGATTTTTTACTAAAGTTTGAACCTAATTCTGAACCTTCAAGAATCATACATTGGTACATGGATATAATATTTATTTCTGAGTCTGCTAATGTTAATACCGTATTCATGTGTTTTTCTTTTGAATCTCCTGGTAATGCTAAAATTACTTCTGAATATGTGTTTGAACCTAATTCATTTCCAGATTTTGTCATTTCCAGTAATTGTTGTTCTGATATGTTGCTCCTCTTTACTTTCTTTAAAACTTCTTTATCTAATGATTGAACTGAAGCTGCTAAACTCATACTTCCATCAAGAATTTTGGCACATTCCAAAATTCTAGGTTTGTTATTTTTACCTGCAGAAACTTGAATATAATAAGGATAATCGTATTTTTTTTTAATTTTTGCAATACTTTTTGAAATGTCCACGTCTTTGCTAAACATTCCAAAATTCAGATCAGCAATTGTTAACATTTTTCCTTCATAATGAGTTGCAATGTATTCCATTTCTTGTTCAAATCTTGAAACTGATTTCTGAAAAACTTTGGTACGTGATTCACTTCCGTCAACACAAAATGTACAAGTAAATGGACATCCTCGATTAGATTCTATCAAAGGTGACAATCTAGTATTTTTCAAAAATCTGTCCAAATATCCTTCAAGATATGGTGATGGAATTTTATCTAAATCTTGTATTCTTGGGCTAAACTCTTGATTTTTGTGTAATTTTCCATCTATGATTGAATAGCAACCTGAAATATTCTCTCTCTTTACTTTTTCAATATTTTTTAATTCATACCAACAGTCAACAATTTTTGTAAATGTTTCTTCTCCATCTCCTGCGACATACATATCAATAAATGGACGCTCTTTTAACCACTCTTCCCTTTTTGTATTTTCTAATGGAAAATTTGGACCACCAAAAATTATTAGTGTTTCTGGGTTCATAGATTTTATTTCTTGTGCAATATCTGTTGATAATTCTAAATTCCATACATAATTTCCAAAACCTATAATCGTAGGCTTTCTCTTTATTGCAGCATCAATAAATTCTTGAGGATCCTTAAAAATTTCTATTTCAAATTCTGATGTAAATTTAGAATATTCTAAACAATAAGATTTGATACAACCAATTGGATATGGAATTAGGTTTGGAGAATATGATTTACTTCCAGTATGAGTTAAATCACAAATTAATATTGATTCTTTTTGTTTCACTACTCATTCTTCAGTTCTTTATGAATTTTAAACCTATTCATAGATTTACTCCGTTGATCACTACTTTTTTACTATTTTATTAATCTCTAAATTTTTTACTACCTAATTCAATAAGTTTGATATCATGATATCTCCTCTTATCTATTTCTAAAATCTACTTCTTAAATGTCATAAAATATATCATATTTTTTATATCAATATTTTAGTTAATTATATTATTTTTATATTTAATTTATTTTTTTACTAAACTTTTTTTAAGAATTCAAATTAAATATATTATATTTGAAATTGTATTTAATACATTCAAAATTTGTTATTTCCATAATTGAATCAAATTATATTTTTAAAAATTTGAATTGTGAATTTATTTTTTAATCTATGTAAATTTAGAAGAAGGAATTTATTATATTTAATTTTTATGGAAATATTTCTAAATGATTTTATTTTAATTAAGTATATACAACTACCAATAAAATTTTGCATTGAATATTTTTTTAAATTTCTTTATACTATTCTAAAAGATCAACTTGCATAATTTTAAATTAAATAAACAATAAATACTGAGATAAATAATTCAGAATGTGTTGGATCCTAAATGGACATCAGGAAATGAACTCAAGTACCTAAGTGAAGTACTATCTAATTCTGATGAAGTAAGAAAAAATCCATTTACAGATAGATTAGAAGATGCATTCTGTGAAAAATTTGATGTAAAATATGCAATTGCTGTTAATTCTGGTACATCTGGTTTACATGCTGCTTTGATTGCTGCGGATGTACAACCAGGTGATGAAGTAATTACAACTCCTTTTACTGTTGTAGTAGATAGTACTGTACCTGTAATTATGGGAGCTAAACCTGTTTTTGCTGATATTGATCCTGATACTCATAATATTGATCCTAACTCTATTGAAGAACGAATTACAGATAAAACTAAAGCAATTATTCCTGTTGCTCATGATGGATTGCCCTATGACATAGACGCTGTTATGAAAATTGCAGATAAACATAATTTGATAGTTCTTGAAGATAATGCTCAAGCTATTTTAGCTGAATATAACGGACGATACGTTGGAAAAGATGCTCATATCACAATGTTTTCCTTTGAAAGAACAAAACATGTTTCTACAGGTGAAGGTGGGATGTTAATTACAAATGATCCTGACTTAGCACTCAAATCTAGAAAATTTGCAGGGATGGGTTTTAAAAATCTCTCATCTAAAAAAAGTGATTTAGTTGCAGGTGTTCCATTGGAATATCAGACACCTACTTATGAAAGAAATGATGAGCTTGGGTTAAATTATAGATTCAATGAATTTTTAGCTGCTATTGCTTTAGCACAATTTGAAATTGTAGATGAGCGCGTAAAACTTAGAAGAGATATTGCAAAACTTTATGATACTGTATTTGAAAATACATCTTTTAAAATTCAACACATACCTAATGGATATGTAAGTTCTTACTTTACATATGCTGTTGAATCCCCATTTTCCAAGTTAAGCGATTGGAAAAAATTTCATGATTCCCACATATCAAATGGTGGGGATGATTTCTATGCCTCTATGATCTTGACTTATCAAGAACCCATTATGCGAAAATTAGGTTATTTTGAAAAATATACTGGTACATGTCCTATTGCAGAAAAAATTCAACCAAAAATGATGCAGTTTAAAACAAATTATCGTACATTGGATGATGCTAAAAAACAGATAGAGAAATTAAAATATTCTTTGGATAACTTTATAGAAAATTAGTTATTCTTACAACTAAGTATTTTTACTAGTGTTATTTTATAAAAGTATGAAAATTTTAGCTATTATTCTAGCCCGAGGGGGCTCAAAAGGAATACCTGGCAAAAATTTATTTCCAGTTAATGGAAAACCTCTATTACATTACACGGTATCTGCATGTCTTAATTCAACTTTAGTTAATAGACTAGTTGTTTCTACAGATGATGAAAAAATTTCTAAAGCTGCAAAACAAATGGGTGCAGAAGTAGTTAAGAGACCAAAATCCCTTTCTGGTAGTTTGTCGCCCCCAGACCCTGCTTTAGAACATGTTTTAGATACTCTTAAAAATAAAGAAAATTATGTTCCTGACATAATTATTTTTACTCAAAATACTTCTCCGCTTAGGACATCTCAACATATTGACGAAGCACTTAGTTTGTTAATAAAGAAAAATTATGATTCTGTTTTAAGTGGGTATCCATATCATGTTTTTGTTTGGAATAAGATAAATCAGTTAACAATAAAACCACATAATCATAATCCATCTAGTAGATTAACGCGACAAGAAGTAGATGAACAAATTTTAGAAAATGGTGCTATGTATGCAACTAAGATTAGTGCATTTAAAAAAAGTCATTGTAGAGTTTCTGGAAAAATTGGATTTTATTCGATGCCTATTGAATTATCCTATAATATTGATGATATGGATGATTTACGTAAAACTGAAAAAATTTTACAACAACAAGATAAGCCAAAAGATTTATTTTCAGTAGAAAATAAAAATATAATTTTAACAGGTGCATCTGGACTTCTTGGAAGCTATTTTGCTAGAATTCTTTTGGAACGTGGAGCAAATATGGCTTTAATTGATCATAACCCTAGTGTTAGTGAATCTTTAAAAGATGAGTTTAGTTCTGCTAAACAAAATATTCATGTTTACAAATGTGATCTAAGTAAACCCAAAGAAATTAACGCAACTTGTAAAAAAATTAAAAAAGATTTTGATTCACTAGATGTTTTAATTAATAATGCAGCTTTTGTATCTGCAAAATCATTCGGTGTAAAAGATTTTAAAAATTTTGAAACTCATCCATTTGATCTTTGGAAAAAATCTTTTGAAGTAAATATTGATGCTCCTTTCCTTCTTTGTCAAAATATTCTTGGAATTATGAAAAAACAACAAAGTGGTAATATTATCAATATTTCCTCAAATTATGGTTTATTGGGACCTGATTTTGATACATATGATGATGAAAACTTATGGACTCCTCCTGGTTATGCTGTAACAAAATCTGCAATTTTGAATCTAACTCGATATATTGCAAATTTATACGGAAAAGATGGAATTCGTTGTAATACATTATCACCTAGTGGTGTAGCCACCGATAAATTGACTAACCGATTTAAGAAAAGATATGCTTCACGTAATGCATTCAAAAGAATGGCAAATGTTTCTGATTATGCTGGACCTATGACTTTTTTATGTTCTGATGCTTCAGGATATATGACTGGATCTAATCTAGTTGTTGATGGTGGCTGGACGGCAAAATAAATTAAATTTTAAGGTATTATGATGATCATTGTAGAAATAGCTTTCAACCATCTTGGTAAATTAGATGTGGCCACTGAATATTTAGATTCATTAATTGAGTGTGATATAGATGCAATTACATTTCAAGTTAGAGAAACAGAACATAGAAAAGCCAATCTTAATTTATATTTAAATGACGATTCTTACAAACAACTTTTTTTAAAAATTAAAAATTCAGGCAAAAAAGTAGGAATTGCACTTGGAGATGTTAGTTACGTTTCTTTTTTTGAAAATCTAGATGTTGATTTTTACAAAGTAATCAGAAATGATATCAATAATAAAAAATTAATAAATCTTCTAAAGATGACTGGTAAACAAATTTTTGTATCCACTGGTATGTCATCTGTAAAAGATATTGAAAATTTTGTTAATTCAATTTCAAATCATAATAATCAGTTCAAACTTGTACATACTCAATTATCTAATTCTTTGGAAGATTGTAATTTAAAAAGTATTGAAAAAATGAAACAATATGGTTTAGATGTAGCTTATGGATATCATTGTGAGGATGAAATAGCAATTCTCATGGCTTTATGTTATAATCCATCAGATCTACTGTTTTATGTTAAGGGAAATCTGGATATTCAATATACTGAAGATCATCATGCAATACCTATAGATCAGATTCAGGATTTAATTAAAAAAATTCATAGATGTAATGGTGCGATAGGTACTGGAATTAAAATGAATATGAACAATAAGATTGAGAATCCTGAATAAAACACATACTGATTCTATTATTTAGTAAACTTATGTCCTAGATTTAGTTTTTTTCTAATTCTAAAGAGATTCCAATAATCTCAAATTATGTTATTTAATAATTTTTTCAAATTTTTTGTGTTGATTGATTTTTTTTATGTGCTCTACAGCTAACATCTCAAAAGTTTCCCTATCTTCTTCAATGAATGAATCTAAAGAATTCATAGAAACTCCATGACTAACCATAAAACCTCCATTCAGAAATTTTTTTGCTACTTTAAAATTAAATCCAAAAACATCAAATCGAAATGAATTTCTATGCAATGTATTCATAAATTCATTCACGTCCGACATTTTAACCTCTTTTTTTAACGACTCTTTTATCGCCTTTGGTAATTCTTCTAAGCTTGTTAATCTGTGTACTGAAGGCAATGATGAATAACTTACATCAGCGAATACTATGGATGGTTTTTTGTGTAATGCGGCCTCTAATCCTCCAGAACCTGAAATAGTAATTACCATTTTACAATTTCGCAAAAGATTTTTTGGATTTGCATAAGGATCAAATAATTCTACATTTGGAAGATCCAAAATTTTTTTGTAAAATGAAATACTTTTCCAATGACGAAACCTCATATGTGGATGCTCTTTTACATATAGTTTGTAGCCAATTGGAAGTGCTTTGGCTATATTTGTAATAACTTCATCTTGAGTATCATAATACGGAGCAACGATTTCTACACCACGTTCAGGATTAAGAGCTAAAGGAAAGTATAGAAATTTTTCATCCTTGTCTATTGATTTTTTTAAATTTTTGTCAATAAACTTTTTTCGTAATCTACCTTTTAATGAAGATAAAAAATAATTTGACATTGCTTTTAATCGTGTAACTCCATAATGATCATATCCTTTTTTCCATTCTTCATCAACTGTTTTTATTAACCATGTTAGTGATGGTATAATTTTTTTGAAATGTGATGTAGACATTCCTCCACCTGACACATTACGATCAAAACTATGATTTTCTTTTACATATGTGTCAAGATCTTCTATTGATTGAATGTTTATGGAATTTGCTTTTTTTTCATCCAAGTGGATATCAAATGTATCTGATTGAGATGAAATCGATCCTCTGACCCCAAATCTACTGCCAAAAAGCATCAAAATTTTGATACCCCTACTTCTACAGATCTCTGTGAGGAGATAGTTTCGGTGCATATCTGTAGTTTTGATAATTAGAAAATCAGGTTTTACTTCATCTAAAACATCTTCAAAAAATTTACATTCTTGTTCAAATATTGATAGAATTTCTTCTGTTTTGAATTTATAATATGGATTCCATTTATAAAAAAGTCTTTCAGCGTAAGCAATCTCCCAAAGATTAAGTTGGTATTTTTTTTCAACTTTTTTCAAGTATTCTAAATCAACTTTTTTCGTTTCCCCCAAATGATCCCAAAAATACCATTCTTTTTTAAAATTTACAAAATCCTGTTTTTTAAATGATTTTTTCAGATGGTGATTTAGATCATAAATTACATACAAATCACTATCTATTTTTTCTTGTAATGTTTTTGCAATTGCAAATTGCAATAAACTCATGTCTATCCAAAAAAGAATTTTATCTTTCAAATTGCTTCCTCTTTTTTATGCTCTTTATTTTGATTTTCAATTTCCATAATCTTTTTCATGTATTCTATTTCTAATATTTCAAAATCTTTATGATTTTTTTCTAAAAATTTTTCCACTTTTTTAATATTAATTTCTGTATCAAATAAATATCCATCATAAAAAAATTCATTATTAATTTTGATTGATAATTCTGTATTATTAAATGAAAAAGAATTTGCATCTAATGTATTCATAAATTCATTCACGTCAGATATTTTAACCTCTTTTTTTAACGACTCTTTTATCGCCTTTGGTAATTCTTCTAAGCTTGTTAATCTGTGTACTGAAGGCAATGATGAATAAATTGCATCTGTAAAAATTATTGCTGATTTTTTGTGTAATGCAGCTTCTAATCCTGTTGTACCTGCAATTGTTATTACCATTGTACATTTTTCTAACATTTCATCATTTGATATTGATGGATGAATCAGTTTTACATTCAGTAACTCCATAATGCTTTTGTAATATGAATTTTCTCTCCAACTTTTGATTTTTTGCATAGGGTGTTCTTTGACATATAACTGAAAATCTATTGGAAGAGACTTTGCTATATTCACAATAACATTTAGTTGATTGGTATAAAATGTAGCAGGAATTAACGTTGAACGTTCTGGCTCTAACTGAAGTGGAAAATATATAAATTTTTGATTATGTTCTAACTGCCTTGATAAATTTGAATCAATAAATTTTTTCCTATATATTGTCTTTAGAGGAAACAAACCTTCGACACTAATCACTTTAAAAATATTTTTTCCAGTATTTGCATAATATTTTGTATATTCCTTATTAATTATTAATGATAAATATTTTAGAGCTCCACTCAGCCATTTTTTTCTTGAATTCCTAAATTCTTTTCTAAATGATGATTGTAGAGATGTACCATATTGAATATGTTCACGTAAATGTTCAAAAGATTTCTCTTCTTTTTCACAATGTTTGTGTGACATTTGTAGATAATCATATTCCTGAGAAATATATGCTCGATTTCCAAATCTTGTAAAACCTAACATTAAAACTTCAATTCCTTTGCCAATACAAATTTTTTGTAGAATCTGACCATTACTTGAATCTGTAATCCGTATAGCTAGAAAATCAGGATTTGCTTCATCTAGAACTCTTTCATAAAATCTACATTGTTGTTCAATAATTATTAAAATTTCATCATAGTCGAACTTATGATATTCATTATATTTAAAAAAATTTATGTCACTATATACTATTTTCCAAATATCAATTTTATATTTTTCTTCAATCTTTTCTAAATATGATAGATCTGGTTTTTTTTGTGTTCTGTCAAAACAATCTCTATAATACCATTTTTTAGTAAATTCTACAATTTTTTGTTCTTCATAAAATTTTTTACCTTTGTTAATATCTATAATTGCAAAAATATCACAATCATGTTTTTCTTTTAGTAATTTTGCCATACCAAAATGTGCAGAAAATATATCTAACCATAACAATATTTTTCTTTTCATTTTTTTTTAATCTCTAAAATTGAATTATTAGTGTTTGTACATTTTTTATTTTTATACTCTTATTTTATTTAATATATTTAGAATAAAAGTAGTATTACTAAACAGGTTTGACGGAAACTATTCTAACCCCCATACAAAGATAATAATTATATGAATTCATTGGATGAAAAATATTGGGATCCATTAAATTTTTATAAAAATGCAAAAATTAATAGTAAAAATATTAAAAATACAATTAATGATTTAAGGTTCGACTATGATAAAATAATGGTATGTGGAAAAGGGACAAATAACCACCCCGACTTTTACCCCCGATTTGCGACTACATCCACTGATATTGAATCTGAACTCTATGTTTTAGTTGATCATACATTTTCTGAAAAACAATCCATTAAACGGAGTGGAAATTATGCCTTGTCTATTATTGTACATCCTTTGACTGTACAAAAAATAGAAAATTTAGGTGGAAAAATATTTTGGTTTTCTCCAGAATATCTTAAAAATAATTTACCAAAAATTGTTTCAGGCAAATTTCCCAAAGGGAATTCAGGATTGACAACACTTTCACTAGCATCATTTTTTGGTGCTAAACAAATTTTGTTATCTGGAATAAATTTATCGACAAAAACATATGCACAATTTTTAGATGGAAAAAATATTATTTTTTCTAATATTTTAAGTGATAATAAAAAAATATTTTCCCTAGATGGAATTTTAGCAGAAAAGATAAGTTTTGAAGATTGGTGTCAAATGTGATCAAGCATGTGTTACAACTGTAATTAAAATAAGATGGGTTTTTTAAAATCAGAATAGACCTTTAGCGGCTTCTGCAATATCGTCTTCTATTTTTGCTGTTGAATCTGACCAAAATGTCTTAACAAACTCTTCTCTTAACTCTAAGCGTAATTTCTCATTAGTTTCTGCTTCTTTAATTTCTTCCCATCTACTTTTTGGAAATTTAATATACATTGCAAACACATCACGTAAACGGAGCTGATCCTTTTTATCCCATTGTGGCATAGTTAACAAACTTTCTCCTGAACTACTAACTGCACAAATAACATTTGGATCTAAATATCCTTTTTTTACCGCCACATCATGAAGTTCTGTTCCGTGAAAAGGTACAAGAATTGAACAACTAGAACTATCTGAATTGAATCTACGATTTAATTCAATTGTATCAAACGCTAATTCCCTAGTTTCATCAGGAAAACCTATGATATTATTGACACTAAATTGAATGTTTAACTTTTCTACAATTTTAATTTTTCTTACTGCTGCATCATTTGTATAATCTCGTTTAACGACATCTCTACGGAATTTCTCATTTCCATGTTCCAATCCAAAAGTAACTCTGTCTAAACCTATTTCTTTAAGTCTTCTAAATTTCTCTTCATCAATTGTTTCAATTCTTGTCTGACACCAAAATGGTAATTTAAATTCCTCATACATTTCACAAAATTGGTTAAATTCTTTATCATTCCATGCTAGAAATGTGTCTGCCCAAAAATAGATGTATTCAACTTGATATTTTTTAATATGATTTTCAATTTCTTCTTTAACAAGATCCATTGATTTTTTTCTAAAAAAAGACATTCCTTTTAGAAAATCTCCATCACCATAGAGTCTGTTTTGACTTGGAGAATTACAAAATGAACATGTGAATGGACATCCACGATGTGTTTCTACTGGTAGTAATCGACGAATTTTTCCTCCCATTGGTCGATAAAATCGTTTTTCCCCAAACAATCCTATGTCTGTTATGTGAGGCAACTCATCCATGTTAACCGGACGGGAAAGACTATTTTTTTTAATTGTTCCATCTTTTTGTCGAATCCATAGATTTGTAACATTAGAATAATCTTCTTCATTTGATATGGAATTAGCTAAATCAATAATTGCATTTTCTCCTTCACCCACACACAACATGTCTATGTTTTTGTAATTCATTACTAAATCTGGTGCAAATGTGGAGAACACACCGCCAAAAATATTTTTTACATTCTTGTGCCTTGTCCCATCAATTAATTTTATTGCACGTAAAAATGTGGTTTCAGTACATGAAACTGCAATAAAATCTGGTTTAAAATCATCAATGGCTGCTTCAAAATCAATAACAGCTGATCTTGTGGTTTTTTTGAAATGTAAATCATCGTCATCTCTTTCTAAAACAGGTCTATTTGTTAGAGCTTTTTGTGATGCAACATCTGGATCCACTATCATTATTTCATCATCAAATTTGTAAAACGTGGTGTCAAAAAGAGATGTTTTATGACCTCCATTTTTAAGAATTTGAGATAATTGAGCAATAGAAGGAGGAATGGTACTCATGCCACGTTCATTAGGGTACAAAAATAATATTCTACAATCTTTTGTATTTTGTTTTCTTATGACTTCCGATGTCAAAAAAGGATTTATTTTCTCAATTTCTATAAGTTCAGAATTATCATTTGATTGTACAGTTTCAGTTGCCATGTTAACTATTCACCATCGTTGATCTTTCTTATATATGATTTACGAGATGTTTAAACCTAGTTTTTTATTTTGCTCATTTTACTACAGTAAAGAAAATCCAGTTGGGAATGTCTGTCTCCTGGACCAACAGGTCTTATCCAATATTCAAATTTAGTAAATCCATTTTTTTCCAAAATCTTTACCTTTTTACCCTTCCTCTAACATTATCTTTTTGATTTGAAAGTAATTTTGTTAGCAGCTGGATTAGGTAAGCGATTAGAGCCTATTACTTCTTTTATGCCTAAACCTATGATTCCAATATCTGGTAAACCTATTTTAGAATATATTATTGATGATTTAAAAAAATCTGGATTTACTGATTTTTGTTTAGTAATTGGCCATTTGGGAGAAAAAATTAGACAATATTTTGGAGATGGAAGTAAATTTAATATTAAAATTTGTTACGTGGAGCAAGATACTTTTTCAGGAACTGCTTCTGCAACAAAACTTGCTAGAAATTTTATTAATGAAAGTCCGTTCTTACTATATCTTGCAGATACAATAATTCCTAAAAATTTAGAAAATTATTTACACAACATGATTACTTCTAATTTTGAAATAAGTCTTTTATCTTCACAAATCAATTCTTCTGAAATTGGAAATGTTGGTAATATTGAAGTAGAAAATGATTGTGTTTCAAAAATTACTGAAAAAACTCTTAATTCTAAATCTAATCTTGCTTGGGCTGGAATTGCTTTTTTTAACAATGATTTTATTTTTAAAATGATTGAAAAATTAAATCCCTCCAAACGTGGAGAATTTGAAATTACTGATGCAATGAATCTTGTTTTAGATAATAATGTAAATATTGGTAATTTTACTTGTGATGGGTATGTTGATGCAGGAACAATTTCTGGCTT
>Ga0308019_10000418_pt1 | contig 26608 bp, 11 predicted proteins | sample Neamet284_FD_203135 | JGI IMG/M metagenome (GOLD analysis project Ga0308019, IMG submission 203135) | Marine microbial communities from water near the shore, Antarctic Ocean - #284 | ecosystem: Environmental > Aquatic > Marine > Unclassified | place: Southern Ocean | collected 2014-10-01
TAGCTGTACATACTCTGAACAATATTACGATTGTGATGGTGAATGTGAGGACGATTTAGATGATGATCAAATTTGTGATCTATTTGATAATTGTATACTCATATCAAATTTCTATCAATTAGATACCGATTTAGATGGCGAAGGTGATGCTTGTGATTATGATGACAACTTAGATGTTGATGAATTAGAATCAAGTACAAATCCGCTAATTAAAATGATTGATATATTAGGTAGAGAATTTAAGTACCATCCAAAAGGGAAAATATTATTCTATATATATCAAAATAATACTGTAGAGAAGAAAGTGATTTATTAATTCGAATATTACTTTGACACATTGATAAATCCAAAGCTTAGATAGCATTTCTAAGCTTTGGATTTTTTTTGTTATCTAAATATGTAAATTAATTCCATTAGACACCCTAAATAAAAATATTGATTAAGTATGGTGTTATCCGTAGTAACTACACTACTTGAATAAAAGACGAATGTTTTAGCCCCTATTTGATTGATTAATCAACGGTATTAACGAATGAATAAGCATAAATACTACTTATCATTTGTATGTACAAATAATATTTTTAATTGATAATTATAGGCAAGAATTATACACTAAAATCTTGTTACTATTTGATTATATGGAATTTACAATCTATTGGTGTCATGAAAGTATATTACTATATGTTCCGATTTGTTTTATAAACTGAAACTTTTAAATCAAAAAGTTTAGTAAGCATAAATTTGTATGTACAAATAACATATATTTACTTAGTAAGTGATATATATTTCACAGTTAGCCGAATAATTTGATAATTATAAATCTACTGAGTATGGGTACTAAATCAATTCCATTAGAAAAGAAATTTCAGTCTACAGGGTTTCACTCGGAAGAAGAAAAAGTCTACGTTAATCTCATCATTTCAGGAATGAAAGTTTTTAGAGATATTACAATTTTTATGCGGACTTACAACTTAACAGAACCTCAATATAATATCCTACGAATTTTAAGGGGTTCTTATCCTACAAGTTTACTTGGACAAGACATTCAGTCTAGAATGCTTCATAACACATCTAATTCTACCCGATTAATTGACAAACTTATTGATAAGAAATATGTCAAAAGGTTTAAAGACAAGGATGATAAAAGGATGATTCATCACGAGATAACAACAAATGGTTTATTGTTACTTGACGAAATCGACCCACTAATAAATAAACATTGTAAGGATACGATTCAGTTAAATTCTACTAAGCTTAAACAATTGGGTGATTTGTTAGAAGATTTGACACACAGACTGTAATTGACTCCAGTATTTAAGGCTATTTTTATGGACTGTATTTTGTGATTTTATTTAACAGTAAATAGAGTGGATTCTCAGAGCTTTTGTCATCTCAATAGATTGTTATACTACTCAAATTATTGATACAGAAACTTTCTTGGTTTTACTATTGTATAATAAATCATAGATTTACAGTATGCAAAAAAACTACCTACTCCTGCCCGTTATTTTTCTTACTCTCATATTCGCTTGTGAAAAGCCTTCCAATGATTGTACTATTTTTTCAAATATCTCAGAATCGGATACAACTAAATTGAACAGGAAAGTTCTACTTATTGGTATAGATGGATTTAGAAGCGATGCAATGTTGCAAAATAATGCGCCATTTATGTTCGGGCTTTCTACAGATGAAGACGTTTATTTTACAAACTCTCACAAGATTGAATCGATTACGTATAGTGGCCCAAATTGGTCCAGTATACTTACTGGAGTTCATTATAATAAACATGGAGTCTCTGGTAATGGATTTGACAATCCTAATTTTGATAAATATCCTACTTTCTTCAACTATATAGAATCTGTAGACAGCTCTATTAATACTGCCTCAATTGTAAATTGGACACCTATTAATACGCACATATTATCATCCGTCACTGACTTTTCACCCGAACTATCTGTTCAAGATATTGAGGTCTATGATCAGGTTCAAAACCTTCTTAGTAACGACGCTCCTTTTGATGCAGATATTGTGTTTGTGCATTTTGATGACTTAGATGCAATGGGACATACTTATGGATATAGTTCAGATTTACCTGAATATTCTAATGCTATAAATACAATCGATTCTTATGTCGAAAATATATTTAACACAATAAATACAAAACGTAGTAATGGTGAGGATTGGTTAGTTATGATTGTATCTGATCATGGTGGGCAAGGAACAGGACATGGAGATGCACAAAATCCTCATATTAATCAAACAATCTTTTTCGCTCAACACCCACTTTTGAATTTTAAGAACCAGCACATTAGCAATCAATGTGATATATCTCCTACTATCTTAAACTTTTTAGGTATTTCGAATCCTCTTTTTGATTGTCAAAAAGATGGGGTTTCTTTAATTGAAGAGTAAATAGATAATCGAAAAGTTAGTTAAAGAAACTCTTCATCGAAATAAAGTAAATGCGGTTGTGGTAAGTGTATCTACTAACAAAAACTAGTTGGTATTCTTTAAAAAATTGTTCAATATTGGAGAATACAGCTCACATTTGTTTTTATTTGATATCCTTGTCCTGGCTGTAGATCACCTATTCCATTATAGTCCCATTCTGGTAAATATGCAGCACCAAGGTAGTCTTTGATGATGATGATGAAATCTGATTCTACTAAAGATGAAAATATTTCTTCTAGTGGATGAGATTCTAATCTAAGATACCCAACTACATTCCATCCGTTTACCATACTAATTGGGTTTTCTTCTGGTTGAGTATAATCTCCATTCAAAGTAAGTATTGTTGCAGTATCAATTTTAACATAATATCCCTGCCCTATTTGAATGTCTCCAATACCATTAAATTCCCATTGAGGTAGGTATGCATTCCCTAAATAATCTTTTGCAATATTTAAATTCCCTGCTAAAGGGCTCAATATTTCATTAATTGAAAGGTTTTCTGGTGAAATATATGTTGAGATAATACTCCATCCTGCTGTAATAGATATAGCTTGTTGATCTTGAGCAAAACTACTACATACTGGGTAAGGACAATCTGAGCTTTGTGTAGTTAAACTGTTATCTGTACAGTTAACAGCAGCATTAACCCATTCATTCGCATTTAACTTATAAGAATATGAATCAGTATATTCCCAGTCTTCTCCATTTCCATCAGTATTTACATCGCCAAAAGTTTCTATTAATTGATTCTGTTCAAATAACTCGATTGCATCATTTCCATTATGGCCAATATTCGTATTCGCAAGAAGTACATGTTCAAAGTTTTCAAAACAGTCTTCAAAATACAAAGACATTGCCTCTGGAGAACGAGCTAATAGAATATCATCTCCAGCAGAAACAGAAATAGATTCAAAAACATACTCTTGCCCGTCAGAACCACCACCGTTGTTAGCTACACCAATACCAAAAATACTTAAGTCATTAATGTCTTCTAATGCAACTAAGTGGATTGCTTTACCATCGTTACCGGCAGATGGTAAATCGAAATCTATAATTCCTTGTAAACTAAGTGCATTTGAAAAATTAACTGGATATTCACAGCTAAAATTTTCTTCAGTTGCGTTTGAAGAAAAATTTAATGCAATTGGATCTGTACAACCATTAATTTCAAGTTCATCGCAGACATTATCATTATCAATGTCATTAGTACAATTATTGAAGCAATCATAATAAGTTTCAGGATAATTACAACTTCCATCGTTTACAGTTGCACTAACATCATAATTACAAGCACTTTGATTTGTACATCCTTCAATTGAATTGCATGGTTCTATATAACTAATAGTAGAAAGGTTAATACAATTGAAATAACTTTCCCATAATAGTGCAACGTACTCTGGGTGATCAATAAATGGATTTCTATTGTTTTGAACTCCATAGATATATTCATTTCTATTTAATTCAAATGCATCTACAGGATCTTCCAAATGCCATAATAACAAAGTACTAATATTTCCAATTTCCGGATTAGGATAAGTATTAACTTCTTCAATAATAGTTAAATCTGGCTCTCCATCCCCACCCTCATATCGAAGGTCCATATAAAATAAAATACGTGCTATATCACCCTTTACATTATCTGCAGGTTCCCATGTATAGGTTGTGTAATTACATTCAACAGCTTCATTGTGTTGGGTTCCACCTACATCATAACTCTTATTCCCTTTTGATGTATTTACGCTCATATCACATGGCTTCAGGTGATGAAGGTCTGTGTAAGCTGGGTTAGATCCAAAGTCACCATCTGGACTAAAATTACCTAGTGACTTTGCCCAAATGTGTTCTCGATTCCAGAAGTCTGCTTGTGAATTACTTGCAAAATCATCTTTTGAAATACTATTTTGCTTGAAAATTAAAATAACATTATTAGCGTTATTCGGATCTTCATCTGTATTTTTCAAATGATTTTTACATGCATTATACGATACTGTATTGTGATCGTTGATTAATTCATGTAGTGCGCTTCTAAGAGAAACATTGGAGTTCGTATTTATATCCTGGTAATAATCTTGTGAAATTAAAGTACAGGGTATGATTAAAAGTAATACTAAATAGAACTTTTTCATTAATGATGGGGGTTGAATTTAAATCTATTTAACTAGCCTAATTAAAGAATCAATCAGGTTATTTAATAAATTTCTCTACAGATCCATCATTGTATATATTGAATAGAACAGTTCCTCTAAATGAAGCATTATCCATGCTTACTTCTATCCCTAAAACATTAATTACTTTTACTAGTTCTCTATTTATAGAGCTAAGTCCAGTAACATTCGTTATTGTCTCAATAGTAGAAGCTACATTAATTGCATTTACATTGTAAGAAGATGAACCTTCTGACCATTGCTCAATAGCAAATTCACGAATTTCATTTGAATCCCACACCTGAAACAACACAGATTCAGAGACTTCTAAGCCATCTTTAGACTCAGTTGTAGCATCGTTACCCCAAGCTGTAATTACTGTTACTGGGCTTGTGTATACTGCTGCTCCAACTAGATTACCTAGAATGTCAAAAACTCCAATTTCAGAATCTTTTGATGGAATTACGTCCCAAGCACTATCTTCAATAACAATAGTCATATTGTTATCAGTAACTGAAATATTGATAAATCGAGTTACCTTGTTTTCAATTACAGCTAGAGAGGACTCTCTGTATTCTAAATCATTTGAAAGATAGTGAAGAGTGTCTGTATCATTAATTTTCACTTGATATCCATCTCCTGGAAGCATATCTCCAAGACCATTAAACTGCCATTCTGGAAGATAAGCAGAACCTAAATAGTCCTTTGCAAGAACCAAGTTATTGGCAGCTACTATGTCTGAGAAAATAGATGCAGCATCTGCTGGAGTCGTTCTTAAATATCCGACCAAATTCCATCCGGCTGATAAAGTAATTGGATTTTCCTCTGGAACAGCATATGCTCCTTCAATAGATAATTCTGTAGTAGCTAAAGTTTTAATTTGATAAGCTTGTCCTACTATAATATCTCCAATTCCATTAAAATTCCATTCAGGAAGATATGCGGATCCTAGATAATCTTTAGATATAACGATATTATCAATAACTGGAGCTAAAATAGAAGCTATATCCATGTCAGCTGGAATCATATAAGTAGAAAAAATTGACCAACCTAATGGGAACTCTATTAGTTGTGAAGTTGGGTCTAAAGAAGTAGAAACACAGATAGGATAAGGACAATCAGAAGATTCAGAAGTTAAAGAACCATCTGTACAATCAACTCCTCCATAAGTCCATTCACCGTCAACCTTATAAGCCCAAGAATCCATGTATTCCCAAGACTCACCAGTTCCATCTGTATTAAGATCTCCAAAAACATCTAAAGAAACACCCATTTCAAACAACTCGATAGCATCATCTCCATTTTGACCAACAGCAGAATTTGCAAGTAATACATGTTCAAAACTACTATAGCAATCGGCAAAATAAGCTTCCATAGCTTCAGGGGAACGTGCAAGAAGAATATCGTCTCCAGCTGAAACTGCAATAGCTTCAAAGGTATATTCTTGACCATCTGTTCCGCCACCATTATTTGCAACACCAACACCGAAAATACTTAAATCAGCAATATCTTCTAATGCTATAAAATGGATTGCTTTTCCATCGTTAGATGGTAAACTTATGTCTAAAACACCTTGCAGTGCCAATGCGTTTGTTAAGTCATTTAAATCGTAAAAACACGAACCATCGTCAACGTTTGCTCCAGCATCAAAATTCAGAGCTAAACTATCTATACATCCACCATATTCACAACAAGTTTCACAAGCTGTGTTTGCATTTTCATTATAATTGTCTGCACTCCAACTCATACAACCTTCAATAACAGGTACACAAGAGTCATCGTCTTCTGTAGCACTTGCATTGTAATTAAAAGCAGTTTCATCTGTACAACCTAAAATACTAGACAATTCTGAGTGAGTACCTAAATAAGACCACTCATCTTGATCAAATACAATCCATTCGCTGTCCTCTGTATTTGTTCCAGCAGAAAGAGCCCAATCTGAATTCCCTTGACTAACAGAAAATTTACGAACTAAAGTTTGGTCTTTAGTTGCGTCAGAAATACCAGCAACCTCCCAACCTGAACCAGGATCTCCATTGAAATCTCCTAAAAAGTCTAAGATTTGATAAGCACTATCTACTCCATAAACAAGTGCATAACCATCGTCTCCATTACTCAAGTAATTATGAGTTTGGTCAGCTTGTGCTAAAATAATTGAATCCGAACTTCCGTGTGCAATTATGTAAACATCTCCAGGAGCAATAACAGCTCCTTCAGTAAAGGTATTCCAATACTCTAATTCGCCAACAGTTGTTGGAGCATTCGAAACACTAGGGAAAGCATAGCCAGATAGATTTACAGAATCAGTAGTTGGGTTGTAAATTTCTAAATATTTGTTATTTGAAGAGCCTTCTGCATATTCTGAAAAGAATAACGGCCTAGCATCTTCTAGTACAATAGGATATTCACATGTCCCATCCTCTAAGTCAGCATTTGCATTGTAATTTGTAGCTGTTGAATCCATACATCCAGATATGGTATATACACAAGAGTTATCCTCTATGGTTGCTTCGGAATTAAAATTGGTAGCAGTAGAATCTGTACAACCTGAAATATCAACAATCTCAAACGTACAAGATCCATCGTCATCTGTAGCTTCTACATTGTAATTTAAAGCATCTACATCTGTACATCCGCTAATAATAACAATACAAGAACCATCGTCTTCTGTAGCACTTTCATTGTAATTAGTTGCAGCTTCATTTGTACAACCTAAAACACTTGCCATTTCTAGGTGAGCACCTAAATAAGACCACTCATCAATATCAAACACAATCCATTCGCTGTCTTCTGTAGTTGTTCCAGCAGAAAGAGTCCAATCTAAATTCCCTTGACTAACAGAAAACTTACGAACTAAAGTATGGTTTTGAGTTCCATTAGAAACGCCTGCAACTTCCCAACCTGAACCAGGATCTCCATTAAAATCTCCTAAAAAGTCTAATATTTGATAATCGGATTCTGATCCATAAGCCAAAGCATAACCATCGTCTCCATTACTCAAGTAATTATGTGTTTGGTCTGCTTGTGCTAAAATAATTGAATCCGAACTTCCGTGTGCAATTACGTAAACATCTCCTGGAGCAATAACAGCTCCTTCTGTAAATGTATTCCAATACTCTAATTCTCCTACAGTTGTTGGATCATTTGAAACACTTGGGAATGCATAATTAGTAAGATCTACTGTTGAGTCTGTTGAGTTGTAAATTTCTAAATATTTGTTATTTGAAGAGCCTTCAGAGTATTCTGAAAAGAATAGAGGGCTAGCATCCGCAAGTACAATTGGATATTCACATGTCCCATCCTCTAAATCAGCATTTGCATTGTAATTAGTTGCTGTTGAGTCCATACATCCTGAAATGGTATAAACACAAGAGTTATCCTCAATAGTAGCTTCTGAATTGTAATTTGTAGCAGTAGAATCTGTACATCCACCATATTCACAACAAGTTTCACAAGCTGTATTTGCATTTTCATTGTAATTGTCTGCACTCCAACTCATACAACCTTCAATAAAAGGTACACAAGAGTCGTCGTCTTCAGTAGCAATGGCATTGTAATTAAAAGCAGTTTCATCTGTACACCCTAAAATACTAGACAATTCTGAGTGAGCACCTAAATAAGACCACTCATCTATATCGAACACAATCCATTCGCTGTCATCAGCATTTGTTCCAGCAGAAAGAGTCCAATCTGAATTCCCTTGACTAACAGAAATTTTACGAACTAAAGTATGGTTTTGAGTTCCATTAGAAACGCCAGCAACCTCCCAACCTGATCCAGGATCACCATTGAAGTCTCCTAAAAAGTCTAATATTTGATAATCTTCCTCTACACCATAAACAAGTGCATAACCATCATCTCCATTACTTAAAGAATTAAAGATCATATCTGCCTGAGCTAAAATAAGTGGATCAGAACTTCCGTGAGCAATCACGTAAACATCTCCTGGAGCTATTACTGCTCCCTCGTCAAAGGCTTTCCAATATTCAAACTCACCAACTGTTGATGGTGCATTCGAAACTCTTGCAAGAGCATAACTAGAAAGATCTACAGTTGTGTCTGTTGAGTTGTAAATTTCTAAATATTTATTATTTGAAGAGCCTTCTGCATATTCAGAAAAGAATAGTGGGCTTGTAACCTGTGCCTGTAATACATTGAAAAACATGAAGGCAAAACAAGAAATAAAAGTAGCTATTTTCATAATTAGGGGGTCTTTGTTAATCATTCCAAAATTAAAAAAAACATTTCTAATTAAATCTATTTCACTTCTTTAATTTACTGATTGTTATTAACATATGAACAATGTACTATCGTAATTAATAAGTAGATTATTAACTGTTTAGGTTCTATTTAAGCTACACACTACGTTAAAGCAACTTAGATATCCAAAATTCATTTTCATCATTAATGAAAATGAATTTCTATATATACTCGATTATAGTAATCTAAAATTAATAGCGTTTTGTTTGTTCGCACTACTAATTTCAAAACGATTAAATAAATAAGATGTACAAAAATCAATCTTAAATATGATGGTTAAATCAGTTTATAGAATAAGTCTTTTCGTTATTTTCTTTTTTTTTTATTAAACTAATAACATCGTATTAAAATAATGTGCCCGATAAATCCACTTTTTTAGATCTCTTATCGAGCCAAATAGTTGATGATTAGAGAAGAAAAATTACTCTTTATTAATTGAGGATACTTTAGTAATTAAATAGATTTCTTACATATTGAAAGTAATTAATGTAGTAGAACTCAAATAACCTTATAAATAGTAGTTACTTTGAAGACAAATTAAAAAAAGAAGAAAATGAAATTAAATCATAAGAAATGTGGTTGTGGGAAAACGAAAGACACAAATGGAAATTGTGATGGATCTCATGCCAACAAGTATTCATTTGTGAAAAGCATCTCGTATGTGCTAGTTGCTCTAATTGCTGTACTATCACTTCAAAGCTTCCTTGCACCCCATATAGATACAATTATGGTTAAGGAATCTCAAATAGCTTGGAAAGGATTTAAAGTAACAGGCTCACACGAAGGAAATATTTCTCTAAAATCGGGTAGATTAGAATTTAATCACGGAAATTTAGTAGGAGGTAGTTTTGTAATGGATATGCAGAGTATTGTGTGTACAGACCTTACTGGTGATTCGAAAGATCAACTAGAAGGACACTTAAAATCGAGCGACTTTTTTGGTACTGAAACTCACCCTACATCTTCTTTAACATTCCAAACTGTATCGAGAATAAATGATACCTCATACAATGTTAAAGCTGAAGTTACTATAAAGGGTAAAACTGAAAATGTTGAGTTTACAACGACTATAAATGCAAACAAAGCAAGCGGTACTTTAAAAATAGATCGTACTAAATTTGATATTAAGTATGGTTCTGGAAGCTTTTTTGATGGATTAGGAGATAATATGATTTATGATGAATTCGAACTTACGATGAATATCAACTTTTGATTATAAAATAAACTCGTAAAAACGTTTACCAATTTTAAAAGGCTGCCCAATTGGGTGGCCTTTTTTATTTTACACTTGTTAAGGTCTATTGAAATTAACAAGGCGTATAATTTTAGCCAATTTCAATATTGAGTCAAAATCTATATATTTGTTTTCTTAATCATAAGTATCTATTTAAAAACCATAGCTATGACTTCTAAAAATCAAGTTTCTTCATTAAATATAACTATTCCATTCTGTGACAGAATGATCAAACAAAAATTGAATTTCACTTTATATACCATACTAGTAGCCTCTATTTTCTCATGCATATCATTCAGAGTTGATGCACAAGTTGTAGAAGCGAATAGATCTGGGTTTTCTTGGATAGCAACAGAAGATGTAAACGACTTAACTTTTGGTGCTGGATATACTGTGTACAGTGCTGCATGGCCAATTTTAAAGAATTATCCAGGACCAAATGATTTCCAAATGGGATTAGGTGGTTGTTGGCTAACTACTCAAAGAACGGGGAATGAACCCGAACAATTTTATACTACTATAGAAGGTGGATTAGGCTGGTGGCACGATACACGTTTCGGTACAAAAATTCCAAAGTTTATAATGGGTGGTGTTTCGTATAATTTTCATGCTTGGGCAAATGGTCCCGGTGCTGGAAAAAGTAATATGTTGACTAATGGGCAAAGAGATTGGAGCAGCCCAGGTGGTAAATACGGTGTTGCACAATTGTCAAACAAACTTCTTTGGGCTCCAGATGGTTTAAACATGGCGCAAAGTTTAAATGGAGAAATGCTAGGATACGGCTATACTCCTCTTCCTCTAACAGAACCAATGTCGCAAACAAGTGGTGAGGATATTCAAACTGGAAATCAATGTTGGACTTTGTTTCTTAATGCTACAAATTTCAAAGGACCTGCTACATTCTTTTTACCAACCTTCTGGACTGAACCCGTATTGGATGATCCTACCTTGGAAGGTTTGTTTTTAGACTCAAGACCATCGGATCCAAATATAGGATTTGGCCTTGAGCATGCGGAATCACCAGCATTAATTTCTGTAGATACAGAGGGGAATCATTATGCTAAAATAGAAAGATTGCAATTTCCTGCTAGTAATGAGGATAACTCTATGATTCTAAATCAAATATCTGTGTACTCTAAAAATGGACTTTGGAATGCTATGGAATCGTGGTTTGATGGTGGAGAGATTGTACAACCAGGAATTAATACTACAGGAACACATAATGTTTCATTTACTAATAATGGAGGTTCGAGCATTGGAGAAATCTCTGTAAATGGATCTGGAGGAATAGACCATGAAATTGACTTAAATTATATTGATAATATTCAACAAAATGAAAATATAATGGGTTTTGAATTTAACCTAGAAAGTGTATTTGAAGAAGATGGTAACTTTATTCTACCTGAATACTTTAAACTAGAATCAAGCAATGAATGGCAGCAAATAAGTGAAGCTGCTATTCCTGAGTCTACCAATTTAGTGAATACTGAAGTTCCAACTACACCTAGTAGTGAGGTTGCCTATTTAACGCCTTTAGATCCTGAATGTCAGTGGCAAGACCCAAACGGTCCATGGAATAGCCCTGGGCCTTCAGCTGGCCCCTTTCAAACCGATTTAGGCGATGGCACTACCCTAACCTATTATTGGTATCGGTTTATCGATCAACCTGCAATAATTCATGCAAATCTACCAACAAGTATTCGTACTGCATTACAAAACAGAGTAGAGCTTATTCATTCTAATTGGAGTCATACAGACGAATATATGGCAGCCCCAGAAATTGGAGATATAGCTACAGTTGATCCTAAAGCAATCGTTACTCCTCCAGTCGGATTTGAAATTGGATATGTACCAATAGTAACTAAACAAGCGAAAACAGAAAGTAAAGTAAGAGTATTTGTTTTAGCAGGACAATCTAATATGGAAGGCTTTGGTACAATTGAAGATACTGAAAATGACCCTGGAAGTTTGATTGATGTACTACAAAATGATGAAGATGGAAGTTGGTCTGAAATAGGTGAAGTTGGTGCTTGGAACTCCTTAGATGGTGCATCATTGTATTTTGCTAATAATGGTGATACAATTAGAACAAATGTAACTGTTGGGCAAGGTAACGACCCTAATTTAATTGGAGTTGAGTTAATGTTTGCTCATAAACTTGACGAATATTATGACGATCCAGTATTAATCATCAAAACTGCTTGGGGAGGTAAAAGTCTTGCCGTTGATTTCCGTCCACCATCAGCTGGAGGAGAAACTGGAGCGTTTTACAATTCAATGATTCAAATTATTCAAGATGTTACACAAAACTTAGGAAGCGAATTTCCAAATATTGGTACTACTGATTATGAAATTTCAGGATTTACATGGTTTCAAGGTTGGAATGATGGAGCATCAGACAGTTTTTTGGATGAATATGAAAGTAATTTATACCATTTAGTAAATGATGTAAGAAATGATTTAGGAGTTCCTACCCTACCTGTAGTTATTGCTAATTCTGGTCAAGGTGGTTATGAATCAATAAGTGATTCTTGGGTTCAAGATATGCAAAACGTTCTTTCTGTTGCACAAGAAAATGTGGGCTGTAATGATGAAGATTATGGTGGGAAAGTTGGCTTTGTAGAGACTAAACAATATTATCTAAATTCTTCTGTATCGCCTTCAGATGCAATTTATCATTACAATAACAATGCACTTAGCTATTTGAATATTGGAAAAGCTATGGGTAACGAGATGATTTTAGCAATAAATGATATGGCATATTGCTACACAGATTGTGGCGATCAACAAACGGCTCCTGGGATTATGTCTATAGGAAATAGAGTATGGAACGATTTTAATCAAGATGGAATTAACGATGCAAATGAACCTGGAATTGCTGGCGTATCGCTTGCAATTTGGAATGATTCAGATGGTGATGATATTCCTGACTGGCAAGGTTTCGGTGGTATAGAAGTGACCGATAATGAAGGGTATTATAACTTTACGGGTTTACAACCTGGTAATTACTCTGTGTTTGTGTGGTCTGTTAATAATTGGGATACTGGTGAACCATTGGTGGGGTATAATTCTACAAATGGTTTTGTCTCAAATGCTAATAATGATACTGATTTAGACAATAATGGATCTGGAAACCCCTTTACTGATATTTTTGCGGGTATCGTAACACTAACACCAGATGATGAGCCCTTAGGTGATGGTGATCCTTTTAATTGTTATTTTGACTACGATGCTAGTGGAAATAATACTGTGGATTTCGGTTTTTACAATCCAGATTATGTGTCTAACACACCTACATGTCAAACGATAGAAATTCTTGATGGATGGTCTAGTCTTTCCACCTATATGTTGGCAGAAAACATGGAAATAGATATAGTTTTGGATCAGATTACTGAACATATAATCGTAGTAAAAGACTATTTAGGAAATGCCTATTTACCAGAATACCTTTTTAATGGAATTGGAACAATGGATGTTGGACAAGGATATCAAATAAAATCTAGTGAAGAAGTTTCAATTGAAATATGTGGAGATTATGCATTCCCAGAAGATAATGTAATTATCCTAGAGGACGGATGGAACCTTGTTGGATACTTGAGAACTGAACCAGCTGATATTGTTGCAGTACTAAGTGATGTTAATGATGCAGGTAACCTTATAATCGTGAAGGATTATATTGGTAATGTCTATTTCCCTAGCTTAAACTACAATGGGATTGGCACTATGAAACCTGGTCACGCTTACACACTAAAAACTGAGAACGCTACTCTACTTCAGTATTTATCAAACGATGAGTCCTACTAATTAATCTAATTAGAATACTCTAATTGAATTTTACATCCGGCTACGAACACTATCCATCATTAGACTTGATAGCTCTAACCAACAAGGGGAGCAACAGATATAGGATTCACGAAAGTGGGGGGGGTATTTTACTAGATATTTATTAGAAAATTGTAGTATATCTCCCCGACTATTCCGTAGATAAACCAAACGGGAGCATATTCCAAACATACAACTTCCATAAAGTGAAATCTATAGTGTTTGTAATTCCAAGGCGAAACTCCAATAATAGCCTTTATGATCAATCCTGCAGCAAGTTCAAGGAAGTAAAATGCTGTCATGTATACAAATCCTTTTTGCCACCAAATCATATTAGGTAATACATTCTGTATAAGTACGTAGATGTAAGGAACGGCAGCATATATAGGAAGCATCCATAGATATGTTTCCCCTTTTAGTATTGGGTCGCGATGTTTAATAAAGTCCATTATAGAAGTGCACACTACCTCCATTGTAACTCCAATAAAAATGAAGCCAATAATTTCTACAAAGGTAATTTCTGTGAATGTCATGTTCTTTTTTTTTCTAATTCATGAGTACAAATATAAGCATTTAAAGAGTGTTTATTTTTTGAGTTTCTTTAGATCCTTCCAAAAGCAGTTCGAACGAAAACTCACAAGAAGAGGCTTATAGTTCTGTAGCATTGACTTGTCCTATGTCTAAAAATCCTATTTCAAAACTTGACTTTCTTTAGTTGCATAACCTCTAATTCAAATAGAATTTTAAAAGGTGTTCACATTAATGCGACTGAACCAGAAATATGAGAGAGTTAAGCAAATGTGAAAAAACAATTGAGCTTGCTAATACTATAATTGAAACCATTGAAGAATGATTTGCTATTGGGGAAATTGAAAGTGATATCTACACGAAATTTAAAACGAAATACAAAGAGGATCAAAAGGATTTAGAGTCAAACTTATTGAATTCTATATTTTCGAGTTCGAACCGAAAGAGTAAATGTGGTTTTCTCCGCAATACATTTACTGTCAAGTAGTTTAGCTAAAACAAAAAGCGGAGAATCGGTTGATTTCAACCAATTCTCCGCTCGAGTGAGCTCTAGAGGGAATAGTTCGAATTTTTTAGAGGATATGAGAAGCTTACTTTAACCGTATAAATCTTCAAAGAAGTTATTCTTTAAGAATGATTAATTGGTTTGTCTGTTTAAAATCAGCTGTTGTCATCGTATAGAAATAACTACCAGCTTCTAGATGTGAAACATTCATTTCTATTTCATGTAAACCTTCAGTATACTTAGAGTTTGCAATCACTTCCATAAGTTCTCCTAAAATAGTATATACAGAGATATTAACCTTAGTTGATTCTATAATAAAGAAAGAAATATTAGTTGTCTGGTATGAAGGATTCGGTATCGCATCAAACAAACTTGTTAAAGCATAATCCGGACTAAAGTCGATAGAAGAAACTACATTTACTGCGTCGATTTCATATGAATTAGCTCCAATCGACCAGTTTGTAATTTCAAAGTCTCTAAGCCTTTCATTGTTCCAAACTTTAAGAGCAACAGGTTCGTTTACTAACAATCCATCAACCAATTCAGTATTTACATCGTTACCCCATAGAGTTAATACAGTTGTGGGATTTGAATAGACGGTTGCTCCTACAAGTTTTCCTACAGCATTATACGCCGAAATCTCTGAACCTTCTTCTACCGTACTCTCCCAAACATTCTCTGGAATAACAATTTGCATATTGTTTCCGGTATTTAGAGGTCTATCAAAATGTTTTAATTTTGAATTAATCACGCGACTTGTAGAAACTCTATAGTCTAGGTCGTTAGAGAGATAGAATAGTGTATCTAACTCTAATGCTTTTAATTGATACCCTTGTCCAGGTTGCATATCACCTATTCCATTAAAGTTCCATTCCGGTAAGTATGGGTTTCCATTAAAATCTTTTACCAACAATAAGTTACCGGTACTGTTCATGTCCTCTAACACAACATCTACAGGAGATGGACTCTCTCTTAAATAAGAAATTAGGTTCCATCCTTGGCTAATAAATAGTGGATTAGCTTCTGGATACTTCTGTAAGCCACAGATATCTATGGTATCTAATGTATTGGTCTTTATTTGATATCCTTCTCTAAAGTCTAATTCTCCTATACCGTTAAAATCCCATTCTGTTAAATATGCATTTCCTTCATTATCTTTAAGAATAACTAAGTTTTCTTCTATAGAGCTCATCACTTGTTCTGCATCCATATCTTCCGCTTGGATATAAGAAGAATACATATACCAACCTCCAGGGAACGCTATACTCTGACAAGTATAGTGATTTAGAGATTCTAGAAATGTTAAGTCATTAGGAATAAAGGTTGATGAACCTGAAGAATAATTTGCACTCAATTCATATTGCTCACAAGTATTTATATCCCACGCCATCCAAACTAATTCATCTCCTGATAGTAGGCCATCAATCTCATCTGTAGTAGAATCATCTCCCATTACGGCAATGAAAGTAATTTCTCCTGTAACAGATGTGTAGCCAGCACATTGTAGATCACCAGAATCATTTGTGTAGAAAACACCTATTGTGCTTCCTAAAGCTATATCAGCTCCATTTACCTGAATAGAAACATCTACTGGAATCATTAGGGTATGGTTAACGCCTGTTATTACATATTCCCATGAGCTTGGTACAGTGCAAATATATTCGCAAGAACTATTACTCTCTGTCGCTTCATTGTTATAATTAGATGCTTCAATATCTATGCAACCATAAACTTCAAGTTCATCACAAACACCATCAATATCTACATCATTCATACAAACTCCAATACAATCATAAAACTCTTCTGAAAATTGACATTCTCCATCATCAGAGTTCGCAAGCTCATTATAATTACACGCATCTGAATTTGTACATCCGAGTATATCTCCCATACAAGTACCATCGTCAAGTGTTGCATTTGGATTATAATTAAATGCTTCTATATTAGTACAACCATAGGTAGGGCATATTGTAAAATGACTACTATATGACCACGAACTAGCGGGCCCTGGATATTCGGAAATGTTGAATTTATATATATATCCAGGTCCTGATGGTAGATTTTGTACAACCCATATATATTCTCCTGTATTCTCTACGATATCAATTTGACCCAAACTTGTATTTGTAGTTACATTTATCAATTTCACTTTAACTTCGTCGTATGGGTTACCTCCTGACCATGAAATCAATACTGTATCACCTAAGCATAATTCTGTTGGAACTGGATTTAATGACAATACAGGGTACTCACAAGATTCATCATCCTCATTAACATTTTCATTATAATTATTAGCTAAACTATCCAAACAACCATAATAAACATCTTCACATACTCCATCATCATTTGCATCATACAAACACTCTCCAAAACAATTATAGGTATCTACTGGTAGCTCACATGAATAATCTTCTTGAATAGCATCCTCATTATAATTACATGCATCTGAATTTGTGCAGCCGAGTATAGCTCCTAAGCAAGTTCCATCGTCAAATGTTGCACTTGGATTATAATTAAATGCATCTATGTTAGTACAACCATAAATGGGACAAATTGTGAAATGACTTCCATGTGACCAAGAGGTAGGAGGCTCAAGATATGTTTCAATATAAAATCTATATGTATCTCCAGGTCCCGGTGGTACATTTTGTACTACCCATAAATATTCTCCTGTATTCTGTACTATGTCTATTTGTCCAGCATTATACCCTGTAGAAATATTCGCTAATCCAATAAATATAGCAATACTTGGATTACCTCCTGACCATGAAATTAAGACTGTATCCCCTAGGCATAGCTCTGTTGGAACTGGATTCAAGGACAAGCCAGGATACTGACAAGTACCATCATCGTATGTGGCAATTTCGCTATAATTATTAGCTATACTATCCATACAGCCTAAAATATCATAATCAAAAAAACATAAGTCATTATTATCTGTATTAGCTTCTGGATTGTAATTAAGTGCTAGATCATCCATACAACCATTTACTACAGCAATACAAGAATCATCATCTGTATTAGCTTCTAGATTATAATTAAAAGAAAGCTCGTCTATACATCCCATTACAACAGCTATACAAGACCCGTCGTCTACATTAGCATTTTCATTATAGTTGAATGCAATATTATCAGTACATCCACTTTGTGAAGTAGCAATTGGCAAGTTTGGTGCTTGATTGTATGCATAATCCAATAATGTCATTGCAGAACCATCTTCAGTTACGGATAATCGCAACCATCCATAATGAAAATTCTCTTGATAAGGAATTTTCAATCCTACATAGGCAGTATCGCCTACCCACGAAGTGTAATTACTAGAATAAACAATCGGTTGGCATTCATAACAGTATGCTGAATATTCCCATGTTAAACTTTCTTGTATTTGTTCTCCAAATCCTATAGATGAAACAAAGTCAGTGTTAGGTAAACTAACCAAAGATTTACCATATGTTTCAATTCTCAAATGATCGTTATTAAACCATAGACCATAGTTGGTTAATCCTATAGAAAACCATTGCCAATCATTTCCAGTACTTGAAACAGTAAAGTCATCAACATCTTGATAAACTATTTGATAAGGATCTTCAAATTTGACTGAACATTCAAAGATTAAATTATTTGGGAGGTATCCATTTATCAAACTTGGGTCTATAGTAATTGTAATCGGAATTAATGATGCATTATGAGAAGTAGCATTTCCAGTTAGTTCTATTTGAATAGTTGTAGAATCTACTCTATTGAGAATAGCTGACAGACCACTTGGTAGGTTAGATATGTTAAACCCATTATTTATCGCTATTGATTCAAAATCTACAAATTCAGATCCATGTAGATCAAAGTTCCTAATAGATCTTATTGAGCCATCATTATCGTTAGACTCAAAAAACACATTTTGTGAGGTTGATAATACTGGTGCTAGTACTTCTCCAGTTATAATAGGTTGATTTGGAGCCTCATTATAAGCCATGTCCATAACCCAAGCTTCAGATGCATCACTATTTACTTTAATCCTTAACCATCCGTAGTGTTGATTTCCACTTAATTGAAAAGTAACACCTGCATAAGCTGTTTTCCCTGCCCATTCAGTATAATCATCATTGTAGATGTCTAATTGAGAAGGATAACCATCATAATAAGTAAAAGTATTCTCTGGTCCTATTAGTTCTCCACCTTCAAATGGGATTAAATTCCTTGTTCCATTATAACAAATCCCTGCATTAGAATAGATCTCTAGTTTAAAATTATCCTTATCATAAGTCCACAATCCAAAATCTGCAGATCCTACACCATAGCTAAACCAATTCCAGTTAGTTCCTTCTATAAAATTATGTAAGTCATCTACTTTATCAATAAAAACTATTTCATAAGGGTCTAAAAATACAAGTTCAATATTTATTTTAGACGGATTGTATATCTCTTCATAAGTTATATTATCAAATGAATTGGCCGTAAAGTGAATTTCAATATTTGATATAGCATCTATTTCAGCATGATTTGCGACCTGTCCTGTCATAATAATTTCAGCATGAATTGCATCAATTACATTAATAGCTATTGATGTACCTTCGGGACAATTTGATGTATTAAAATCAAGACCTTCACTAAGATTACCAGTATTAGTAAAGCTGAAATCTAATAATTCAATAGAAATAGTACCATTAATACTCCCATCATTAATGTCATTTTCTTCGAACGTTGAGGCATTATAAATTATTCTAGGTAAGACATCCTCATTAATAAAAACCAAATTATGATTCGATTCTGACCATATATTATTTCTACCACCAACATCAGAATTCATTGTTGCTAGCATTCTTACTTTTTGGCCTTCTGAAAACATAGAAGTACAATAAGAGTAGTCCATATAGTTTTGAACATTATCTAGTGATCCACAGGAAATAGATTCAATATTGCATCCTGTATTTCCTATTGTATTTGGAGTGTCTTCTACACCATCATCAAACATACACCCACCCGAAGCTTGAAATCCAATCTCATCTCCCCAGGTATGTTTCAGATTAGCCCAATGCCCAACCTCGTGTGTTAATATTTTATAATAATTAGGGGTTGCAGTTCCTGTTCTTCCTACTGCCCAATAGGAACATACTATACCATCGTATATTGAGCCTCCCCCTTCTACGTCTGCTGGGTAATATGCAAATGCAGAACCATTAGACCCATCAGAGGAATATACCACCCAAATATTTAAATACATTACTGGATCCCATTGAATCATTTCCTTTAGAGCCAGATTACTTCCATTATACGTAAGGTCCGATTGTAATCTATTAATTCCCGAAGTAGGTTCTCCATTAGGATCTAAGTCTGCTAATCGAAACTCAAAACCAACATTGGCTACTAGGCTATCAAAGCTCGGATTCAAATCTACTAACTCCGGATTAATTGCAGTAAAATCTTCATTAAGCTGTAATATAGCTTCTTCTATTTGAGTCTCAGAAATATTCTCATCTCCATTATCGTGTACAATATGAAATACTACAGGAATTAATATATTTTGATTTAAGCGAGAAATATTTGATTCACGATAATTGCGTGTAAAGTTCTCAAGGTAATCATGACGGGCATTTTGCTCTGGAGCTAACTCTGGGTGCTCTGTATATAATTTTCCCCTTTGATTTTTATGTAAACAGGAGTGTTGTGATTCTTCGATTCCGAATGGAACATTAGAATTATTGTGAACTATTTTAGAGTCTCCATCAAGGATTAATTGAACATTTTGTGCAATTAATCCAGTATTAATTTGACCAAAAGAAAATACAGGAAGGAATAGTATTATGTAAAGGAACTTTTTCATGAGGAGGATTTTTATAGCTATGTTGTATGTCAATTTCATATAATCATACATTTCTTAATGTACGCAAAACACAAAAGGTTAACAGTAAAATGAATTAATTTCAATTTATTTTACACAATATTTTAAAGTACACAAGCCAAAAAATGTGATTCAGCTTTTAATTTCATCACTTAATCACTAGTAACAAGTAAGTTAACCGTAAATATAGTTTTTTATTTCGTAAAATATTCTGGCGAATTTTAAAGAAAAAGCCCCTATTTAAATCATTTCACTCGAAATACGACAATCTCGGAACATAATTTAACAGCGATCAAACTCAAATAACTTAGTTCCACAACGATTAATGAATACTTCAGTTGCACAACTGTAAATCGTCATGAGATTTTACAACAATGTTATATACGAAGCTTTAAGTGGATAAGTTCACTAACGTTGTTAAAGAAGGTTGTGAGGTGTATATCAGTAAATTGTATATCTAAGCTAAGAAATGACTGGAGAATAATGTAGGTATGCCATTAGTGTAGGGTTAAATAAACTTAAGTTAAATATACTCCCAATGAAATAGCTATTATACTCGGCTATAATTTTACAAGTCACTTTTAGCTTTTTTCCTTATTATTTCACTGTTTTCATTGTCAAAATAAGATAATCTCACATAACAACTACTTATACTTTCATGGTCAATCGATAATTGAATACTACCTTTTTTAGTTTCATAAGTAGTGTAAAATTTACAATTATCGAATTTAACTGCGTACATTCTGTCACCATCATCACTTGGTTCTGAACGTGTATCAAATTTTTCAACAATATTAAATGGCACTCCATATTTTTCAGTTAGCAATTCTTTTAAATTGAAGTAATCAGATGAAAGAGTAGACCATGTATTACTTTCAGGGAAAACCACCGTTACTTTGCTGACTAAGTCCTTCTGTATTAAAGTTGATACTCCTACAAAACATCCTTTATAGCCCGCAAAATCGCCTTCCAATAGTGCAATCCCATTTTCTATTCCAACAAGTGTAAATCCACTATTTTTCATTTTCAAAACATAATCATTTAGAGTCCCATCTATTGGTACTCCTTTAAAATTCATGTGTTCAATCGAGTCAGCCATATTTTGAGCAAAACTCATTGAAATTATTAAGAAGCAAAAAATTGCAGAAAAAATTGTCTTCATTTTATAAAATTTTAATAATTAGCTTGTCAAGATCAACAGATTTAGGATAATACTCCAATGATTAGGTACTAAAAAAAACAACTATAAACATCAAACTATTTTAACATAGCATCAACTCTACTAGAAGCCGATCTTTTTTCAATTTCTTCTGCTACCGAAATGGATACACAAATTTTATTAATTGGATTGAAATAAGTTGATAATGACTTTGATAAAATTACAGCAACAGGAATTCCAATAATAGAAATAAATAATAAAGCTATCTGAATAATAGTAATAATCGAGGTAAATAAACCTATTGGAAAGTAAATGAGAAAGGCGACAATACTTAATACTCTCCAAAGCAGTGTTTTTTCTTTAGAAATATTTGAATCAGAAATAATTCTTGATGAAAATGGAGCTAATAAGAATTTTGAATGCTGAATCAAACCTAGTCCAATTGGTGCTCCTATTACAGTGAGCACTAAAATAACTCCTGTTATAAAAGATAAAAAAGAAGTTAAAAACCCAAAAAAGGGAAAGTGCCATAATAGATTTCCAAGTTGTCTCATAATTTTAATTTCAAATATACTAAAATTATATAAAAAATATTATTTAGTAAGTTATGTGTAAAAGTAATAGGACAAACTAGATCGGATTCTTATAGTCGTTTATTTACTGTGATTACGTTCTAATTGCCATTGGTGTGGTCATCATTATCATATGTATTTAATAAGTTTAGTGGTAATTAAATAATTTCATTAGCATTCTACAATTAATACTTATAAATGAAAAAATATCTACCAAAATGATAAATGAATAGGATAAAGTAAATAATTTATACTTAAATAATAAGTTGATTTATACAGCCAATTAATTAAGTGTAATCTCTTATATAAAAGGTGTTAAACCAAAAAAAACCTCACATTTCTGTGAGGTTTTAAAGTGAGCCCGGAAGGATTCGAACCTTCGACCGCCTCCTTAGAAGGGAGGTGCTCTATCCAGCTGAGCTACGAGCCCAATTTAATGGGAAGTTCATACCGAGAACAAACGGGAGCACTAACTCAGTTTTATTACCGAAGTAATAAGAATTTCAGTCGGGGTGGCAGGATTCGAACCTGCGACCTCCTCGTCCCAAACGAGGCGCGATAACCGGGCTACGCTACACCCCGAAATTCTATTCATTTTGCGGAGAGACGGGGATTCGAACCCCGGGTACCCGATTAGGGTACGCTTGTTTAGCAAACAAGTCCTTTCGGCCACTCAGGCACCTCTCCTATTCAATGAACTCCCTCAATTGAGGAGTGCAAATATACTTTGCTATTTCTTAGTATACAAGCCTTTTTTAAGAGTTTTTTTTAGAATTTAATAAAGCACTTACATACAAGTAAATAAGACCCTAAATTGTAGGGTATTCAATACGTAAGTGATGCATACTTATTAGTTTTTTGATGAATGATTTCTTTATTCTATTTATGTCTTTTATCGTAATATCAGCTTCATCAAACTGTCCATTCGTCATTTGATCCTGTATAATTTTGTTGACTAATACAGATATGTTTTCTGCATTCTTTTCTGGCAAGCTTCTAGTTGCAGCTTCTACAGAATCTGCCATCATTAAGATTGCTGTTTCTTTAGAAAATGGTTTAGGTCCAGGATATCTGAATTTATCTGTGTCATTCATCAATTCCGGAAATTTCTTTACGTACTGACGATAAAAATAGTGAACGACACTTTCACCATGATGCGTTCTAATAAAGTCTATTACTTGCTCAGGTAAGTTTTGCTTTTTTGCTTTTTCAATACCTCTAATAACATGTGAGATAATCATCTTCGCACTTTCATCAGACGATAATTCGTCATGAGGGTTTACTCCTGCTAATTGATTTTCAATAAAAAATAAAGGATTTTCCATTTTACCAATATCATGGTAAAGTGCACCTACTCTAATTAGCAATACATTTCCATCTATTTCCATGGCTGCATGTTCCGCTAAATTACATACTTGTAAAGAATGATGAAAAGTCCCTGGAGCTTTCTCAGACATCTCTTTTAATAATGGGTGGTTCGTGTCTGATAACTCAAGTAATGAGATGTCTGATACAAGAGAGAATAATTTTTCGTACACATAAACCAGTGGGTAAGTAAACAAGGTTAGTAATGCACTAATCATTAAGAAAAAATAGACACTGTAGTCTTGGCCAAAAATATCGCCCTTGGTAATTAACGAGATACCTAAGTAACTTAAGAAATACACTAGAGATATCTTCCCAACAGAGATAAAAAGATCCGATCGTTTATAAAGATTGTCAATGGTTAATATTGATAAAATACCAGCCATTAATTGTACAAATACAAAGTGGAATGGATTAGGTGCGAGCCATCCAATTAAAACGATGGCAATAGTGTAAATAAACAAAGCCAATCGCAAATCGTAAAATGAACGAATTACTAATGGTAGCGTACAAAAAGGGACCAAGTAGATTAAATTATTATTCGAGAATACTAAAGAAAATCTAGCTAATGCAATGAATAATAATAAATTTATAAGAATGAATTTTATAGCACTAGCATCGTTAAATAGTTGCTTTCTTTTTGCTCTAATAAATAAGAAAATAATTAAAAAACACAGGCTCACTAAAATTATTTGCCCAAATAAAATAAACAAATTTGCTCTTGAACTTATTTGATCTCCTTCAAACTCTTTTTTGTAAGAGAGTAGTTTTAAATAAATCCTTGACGTAACAAGCTCTCCCTTAGAGATAATCAATTCTCCAATACTAACTTTCCCGTTTACCTTTGAGATTTTCTGTTGCTCAAACAATAAACGCTTTTTTGTCTCAATAGGATTAAATATATAATTCTGTACAAGCGTTTCAACTAGGATGTCAACTAATTCCTTAGAGTCATCTTCATCATCGATGTCAATATTTTTAATTATTTCAGTAGCACTATTAAGTGTATTAAAATCACTTAAATAGGCAGACTCCTTAGCGTCTCCTCTATCAACTAAAATTAAATAATTTGAATCTTTCCCGTTTATATTGCCATTATTTTGAATCACCCCTTTTCTATAGATGGTAGTCCAAATAGTATTTGCTGTTTTTACGAGCTTATTAATATACTTATCGTGTTCTTTTTGAGATCTAAGGGTCGGTTTATTTTCTTTTCTGGTTTTAGAAAAGAGTTCCATTTCCGTTAAAAGTAATTTTTCAGCATCTAAAAGCTTACTATCTTCAAGTTTGAAAATATACTTTTGATTGTCTATTACTTGTTGTTTTTCATTTGAAATTTTCTCTACCGATTTGAGTATTGAAAATTCCATGTCTGAAATTAAACTTTCATGAGGCCAAGGCTTCCCTTCTATAGGCTCATATTTAAAGCTTCTTTTTCGAGGCATTATATATACACAAATAGCAATCGCTACAATAAATAAGCCTATTCGGTAAATTAGATTATGGTGATCTCTGATCAGATCGACTACTTTTTTCATCTATAAATCATTTTTACGAACTTAAACAAAATTGTAATCTATACAAAGAGAAAATCAATACAAATTGACCCTACATTTTTTGTAACTTGCGGTGCTTAAAAAATGTCAATTATGAAAGAAGTAGTTATAGTATCAGCCGTAAGAACTCCGATGGGAAGTTTTGGTGGAGTATTGTCATCTGTAGCAGCACCACAGTTAGGTGCAGCAGCTATTAAAGGTGCTTTAAATAAAATTAACTTAGACCCAGCTCTTGTACAAGAGGTTATTATGGGTAATGTATTACAAGCAAATAATGGTCAAGCTCCTGCTCGTCAGGCTGCTTTAGCTGCTGGACTTACACAGGATGTGCCTTGTACAACTGTAAATAAAGTTTGTGCTTCTGGGATGAAAGCTGTTATGATGGCTGCTCAAAGTATAAAAGCTGGCGACAACGATATCGTAATTGCTGGTGGTATGGAAAACATGTCTGCTGTTCCTTATTATTTGGATAAAGCTCGTAATGGTTACCGTTTAGGAGATGGTGCTATTATAGATGGTCTGGTAAAAGACGGTCTTACAGATGTGTATAATAAAGTACATATGGGTGTTTGTGCAGAAAAGTGTGCAGACGAAATGAACTTTACTAGAGATGAGCAAGATAATTTTGCTTTAACTTCTTACGAACGTTCTGCTTCTGCTTGGTCTACTGGTAAATTCTCTGAGGAAATTGTTCCTGTAGAAGTGCCTCAAAGACGTAAGGATGCAATTGTTATATCTGAGGATGAAGAGTACACAAAAATAAATAAAGAGAAATTTTTAAAGCTTCGTACTGTATTTAAAAAAGACGGTACTGTTACAGCTGGTAATGCTTCTACTTTAAACGATGGTGCTTCTGCAATAATATTAATGTCTGCAGAAAAAGCAGCTGAGTTAAATTTAACTCCTTTAGCTAAGATAACTTCATATGCAGATGCTGCTCATGAGCCAGAATGGTTTACCACTGCTCCTGCTAAGGCCGTGCCTTTAGCAATAACAAAAGCTGGAATCGATATTAATGATGTTGATTACTGGGAATTAAATGAAGCTTTTTCTGTTGTAGGATTAGCAAATATGAAAATTCTAGGTTTAGACGCTTCTAAAGTAAATGTTAATGGAGGTGCTGTTTCTTTAGGTCACCCATTAGGGAATTCAGGATCTCGTATAATTGTAACCTTA